>ERZ894194.147-NODE-147-length-63873-cov-8.220878_pt1 | contig 63873 bp, 58 predicted proteins | sample MGYA00380283_ERZ894194 | MGnify/ENA primary metagenome ERZ894194 (study PRJEB32331, sample SAMN06328448) | human gut metagenome | biome: human gut microbiome; feature: stool | host: Homo sapiens | collected 2013-02-13 ... | reverse complement strand
GCTTGAAACGGCGAAGAGCGGTTTCAAACGGTTCGTTTTCTTTAACACGAATAGTGGGCATCAGGCACCTTACCTGTCAATAAAAAATGTTACGGTAATGCTTTACCGATCTGATCAGAGTATACGAATGTCTTTCGAAACGTACACACGACCTCCGAAAGTTCCGTATTTTCGCATAAAATACGCCTAAAAGGAAATAGTCCCTTCATTTTTTTCATATTTTCTTGAAGAAATTATTTTAACCTATTGATTTAATTAGATATATGCTCGTTCTTGGTTTAGAGTCCTCTTGTGACGAAACTGGTGTTGCTCTGATTGACAGCGAAGAGGGGTTGCTCGCCCATGCCATTCACACTCAAATAGATATGCACCGATTATATGGCGGTGTAGTACCCGAATTGGCCAGCCGCGATCACATCCGCCGCGTGATTCCATTAATCGAGCAGGTGCTGCAGCAGGCAGGCAAAACTAAGAAAGACCTTGATGCAATTGCGGTAACTCAGGGACCGGGCTTAGCCGGAGCTTTACTGGTCGGAGTCAGTGTCGCCCATGCCCTGGCTTTTGCTCTTGATATTCCGGTTATCGGCGTGCATCACATGGAGGGGCACCTTCTCGCCAATCTTTTGGCTGACCCTGCGCCGGAGTTTCCATTTATTGCCCTTTTGGTTTCTGGCGGACATACTCAAATTATGAAAGTCTCCCGATTCGGTCAGTACGAGTTACTGGGAGACACTTTAGATGATGCGGTTGGAGAAGCTTTCGATAAGACCGCTCAGCTTTTAGGCATGAGTTATCCGGGTGGTCCCGCCGTCAGTGCTTTAGCTGAAAAAGGAACGTCCGGTCTCATTGATTTACCTCGTCCGATGATTCACTCGCCTAATCTGGACATGAGTTTTTCGGGACTCAAAACTGCTGTTTTAACAGCCGTTAAAGCGGCTCCCGATCCTACTGACGAGACTTTCAGAGCCAATCTTGCACGTGCCTTTGTGGATGCTGTTGTTGATGTGCTCGCTGCCAAAGTGGTCAAAGCCATGAAGCAGGAAAAGATGAAAACTCTGGTGGTCGCTGGCGGCGTGAGTGCCAACAAGCAATTGCGCAACCGTTTGGTCTACGAAACCAGGAAAAGAGGCATGCGAGTCTTTTTCCCGCCGATCAAACTCTGCACCGATAACGGTGCCATGATTGCTACTGCAGGACTTGAGCGCTTAAAGCATATGAGTAGTGAGGAAATCAATCACCACTTCAAGAATCTGAAATTCGGTGTCAAACCGCGCTGGCGTCTTAAAGATGCGGCTGCTGATATTATCGGCTGAGAAAAGCTGCCTTATTTGCCAAATGTGCTAAGGCAGCTTCTCATAAAAGGAGCTATTCGTCAGCGTTGGCGCAATCAACCGGCTTAGCTCCCAATTCACTAACCAACACGCCGGAATTAATTTTGACGATAAACCCTCGTCTGCCGCCGTTGATATAGATTTCGGGCAAATCCAAAATTGTCTTTTGCACGTAAACGGGCATCCGTTTTCTCGTTCCAAAAGGAGAGGTACCGCCCACCTGATAGCCGCTGTTTCTTTGTGCCTGTTCAGGCTTGCATGGAGCGATATGTTTAGCACCGACTTGACGGGCCAAATTTTTGGTACTGACTTCACAATCCCCATGCATCAGAATCACAAGAGGTTTAGCATGCTCATCTTCCATGATAAGTGTTTTTACCACTGTGTGATGGTCAAGCCCGAAAGCGGCTGCCACTGATGCTGTGCCACCGTGATCAACATATTCATACGAGAAAGGTTCAAACTGAACCTTGTGCTGCTTTAGCCAATCGGTGGCGGGCGTTGCACTTTGATGTTTTTCTTTTGCCATATTAAGCCTTTCTTTTTTACAGTCCTGTAGGAAGGGGAAACGCAATCCGGTCCGGTACACCAGGCATTGTTTCTACCGACGTTGCCCCGTTGGTCTTTAAATAGTCCACAACTCCTTGCACCAAGTGTTCAGGAGCTGAAGCCCCAGCTGTTAACCCTACTATTTCAACGCCATCAAACCAAGATGGTTCAATATCCTCGACACTGTCAATTAGGAACGCTTTCACCCCCTCTTTTTGTGCTTTGTCACGCAGACGACGTGAATTGGAACTAGAACTAGAACCAATAACCAGCACTAAATCGACAAGGGCGGCTAATTTTTTGACGGCCTCCTGTCGGCTTTGAGTTGCATAGCAGATATCAGCCGCTGACAAAGAACGGATTTTCGGGAATTTCGCTTTTAATCTGGCAATAACTTCCTTAGTTTCATCCATTGAAAGGGTGGTTTGAGTCACATAACCGACTTTTTCCGGATCAGGTACCGTGAGTGCATCGACTTCTTCATCGGAACAAACGCGATAAATATTGCCCTGCACTTGTCCCATTGTCCCTTCCACTTCTGCATGACCTTTGTGTCCGATCACAATGACAGTGAGGCCTTCGTTGTGCATTTTGACCACTTCACGATGAACCTTCATGACCAATGGACAAGTTGCATCAAAAATACGGATCGGTCTTGTCGCCGCATAGTCTTTAACTTTCTGAGGAACGCCGTGCGCTGACAAAATCGCAGTCGCACCGTCCGGTACTTCACTTAAATGATCAACAAAAACAGCCCCTTTTTGTTTAAGCTCGTTTACAACCGTTTTGTTGTGAACGATTTCGTGTCTGACATAAATCGGCGCACCGTAAACATCCAGTGCTTTTTCTACAATAGCAATTGCACGGTTCACACCGGCACAAAAGCCTCTGGGCTGAGCTAAAAGAACCTGCATACCATTCCCCCGGAAATAAGTTTGAAGTCTACCGATTTTTCTTTTAATCGTTGTGTACAGTGCAACAAAATAAGAATTTTTCAGCAACTTTTGTGCAAACAACAAACTTTGCGTTCAGCTAGTATTGAAGAGCTGATTTTAATCATTATTCGGTTAACTGATGAGAGCAACCAATACCATTCTCGGTCAACATTTCACCATTGCGGGACAGCTTCATTTCACCTTCCCCCGCATGATGATGTCTTTATTCATCATGAGCTACATGGTGGCCGACGGAGTACTCATCAGTCGATACATGGGAACGGTGGCGCTCGCATCGCTAAACATGATTTTCCCACTGGCTATTTTTCTGGGAGCTGTCGGCATTATGCTTTCTGCGGGCGGTGGCTCTGTTGTCTCCAGAAGAATGGGAGCCGGCGACTCTTTAGGTGCTGACCGCGCATTAAGCACATTGGTATACGCAGAATGCGTTTTCGGTACGGTTGTCGGATTACTGGGGATTTTACTTTTGGATCCGTTGCTGGGATTTCTTAACGTCAACGAAGAACAGTACGCCTTTGCTTATGACTATCAGATTGTCTGGTTGCTGTTTATGCCGTGCTTTTTACTGAGTGTACTCGCTCAGACATTCTTCACTGTTGCGGGTTATCCCAAACTCGGTCTGGCAGTCTCTGTTGCTTCTGGTTTAACAAACGTTGTTTTGGATATTCTTTTTATGGGTCCCCTGCAATGGGGAATGTACGGAGCAGCCTTGGCAACGGTTATTTCATGGATTGTAGCGGCAGCCGCCGGCGCTTTATTTTTCTGCCGCAGCAAAGCTCCCATCCGAATTATTCTGACCCGCCCCGATTGGGACGCTTTAAAAGGCGCCTGCACGAGCGGCTTTTCAGAAATGGTAGGAAGCCTTTCTTCATCGGTTACGCTTTATCTGTTTAATGCCGCCTTTATGTATTGGTTAGGAGTTGACGGTGTAGCCGCTCTCACAATTGCCTCTTACTCCACATACGTTTTTAACGCCATTTTCTACGGTTTTTGTGAAGCAACCGGTCCGATTTTAGGCTACAAATACGGCGAGCAAAATTGGCCGGAACTCGCTCAAGTCTTTAAAAACAGTCTGATTATTATGACGGTTTTCTCCTTGGGAGCTTATGCTCTGTCGCTCGTTTTTGCTGCTCCTGTACTGGGCTTTTTTACCCCGAAAGATTCCCCGGTTTTCGATCTTGTTTTAGCCAATTTCGGTCTTTACGCTTTATCGCTCTTGCTGCTGTGCCCAAACATGTTTGCAGCTTACCTTTTTACAGCTATGGGAGACGGTAAACGCGCAGCCGTGATTTCTTTTTGCCGAACATTTCTTTTTACGGTTTTAGCAATCGAGTGCCTTCCGAGTCTAATCGGTGAAATCGGTCTGTGGCTCTCGGTTCCTGTGGCAGAGACTTTTACTTTGGTATTGAGCGTTGTTCTGATCATTCGTAATCGTCGCCGCTACGGTTACGACGGCAAACCGGCTCTCGTGATCATTCGTGACTGATTTTTTGCTCTCGTGTAGAAGCCCAACAAATAATTGAACCGATGACTAAAAAGAAACTTCCGAACTAAAAACTTACCGTAAGCACAGCCCCCAACCAGACAGCTCCAAAAGCACATGACATCACGGGCTTGACATCCTCTGCAACGTGAACGGCGGGGATTCCCTACTGTGTCATCGGCTCTCGCCGATGATCACTTCGATGGGTTCCTGCTGCTGACCCGCTCTACTGAACCCGATGGCGACTACGTTTGGATGAAGCCTGTAGGCGGCAGAAGTAAAGCGCGATCCATCGGCACGGTGAGAACCGATGTCGCAGGTCTCGCGGGCGGTATGATTCGAAAAGACCTCGACGGTGAAGCAGGCCTCTCGATTGCTGCATTAACGGCCCGCGGTGACGCCTCAACGATTAATGACTACACTGCCAAAGGCATTTGGATTTCTGCCCACAGACGTGCGGAAAATATTTTGGATACCCCGCTTTTTGCCAAAGGCTCAGTTCGTTTGGGCTACGTCAACAGTGACGAAGACCGCATTGTGCGTTACGCCGGCATGACGGATAAAACCGAAGCCGACGTGGATCGATGGTCCTTAGGGCTTTCCGCTCACACAGGACTCGCCTTTGATCTTGACGATACGCTAAGAATCGAACCCTACGCCGGTTTTCAAGGTTTCGTACACTATGTGCCCTCTTACGAGGAAGACTCTGATGGCGTAGCTGCGATGCATGCAGGATCCGCCCTTTATCGCTCGCTTGAAGCGCAGGTGGGCGTCAAACTTGAAGGTGCAGTCTTTGAACCAAACCGCGCTTTCTGGCAAGAACATGCGGCCTATGCTCGAGAACTTATGCCGGATGCGGGCGACATGAAACTCTCCTTTGCGGCCTCTGACCTGCATGGGAGCTTTAAGCGCACAGTGGATTTCGACAGTAAGAATCGCTTGAGAGCAGCGTTAATTTGGGTCTTCAAAATAAAGCAGGTTTTACACTTAACGCCCGTCGGTATTATGAACGCGAAAGCTCGTCTACTGCCAGTCTCGCGGGCGACATCGAAGCACAATGGCCTTTCTAAATGCTTAAACACTTAAAAATGAGCGGCAGTGATTCGACATCTCGCATCATCGGTATAAAAACTATTAAGCAAGCACGATCCTTTTGTGGTCCGAAGCAATGGGGTGGACTTTCGTCAAATTGAATCAGTTCGCCATTTTCTTTCTGATCCCTTACATATATGAGCCGGAGGTGACACCTTCCTTGTATCAATCCCTATGACGAAGTCGCTTTCTTGGACGTGACTAATTCGCTGTGGGCGAGGTGACATAACCGACAAGATGATTTGATTTGCTAAGAGAGGGGGTGATGAGTATAATGCTCGGTACCGTTGACCCCACCGAGGTGAGATGTATTACTTCGGGCGGGTTGTTTTTGTTTTAATTTTTTGACTGGAGTTAGCGATGGCACGAGTGTGTCAAGTCACCGGCAAAGCGCCGATGGTCGGCCACCGCGTCTCTCACGCAAACAACAAAACCAAGCGTCGTTTCATGCCCAATCTTCAATATCGTCGTTTTTGGGTTGAAAGCGAAAACCGTTGGGTTCGTTTGCGTCTGACGGCGGCAGGTCTTCGTACGGTCGACAAGCTCGGTATTGATGCGGTCTTAGCGGACCTCCGCGCCCGCGGCGAAATCTAATAGGAGTTCACCATGGCAAAGGGTAACCGTGAAAAGATCAAGTTAGAATCGACCGCTGGTACGGGTCACTTCTATACGACGACCAAGAACAAGCGTACGAGTACGGGTAAGATGGAAATTTCCAAGTATGACCCGGTTGCTCGCAAGCATGTGGTCTACAAGGAAACGAAGCTCAAGTAATTGAGTCATCGTACCGACCAAAAAGCTCGGATCAGTTCCGAGCTTTTTTGTTACCTAAATCGTTTCTGCCACGCTATAAAGGTTTGATCGGCACGACATTTAAAAAATCTGAAGCTGTTTTTTCAATACTGACGCTCACGTTATAAATACGCTCAAGCCTTTGGGCCTGAAGCACCAATTCCGGTTCATCCAGTATGGATAGCGTTCCTTTTTCCAAAAGCAAAATCTGCTGACTAAAACGTGCCGCAGTCAGTAAATCATGCATGATAACCAATGTTATCGCCTTCTTTTTTTGCGTGTATTCACGCACCGCATTCATCACAATCAATTGATGTCGCAGATCCAATGCACTCGTCGGTTCATCCAAAAGAAGCACCTTGGGCTCAGAGACAAAAGCTTGAGCTAAAAAAACCAACTGACGCTGACCGCCGGACAGTTTATTGACCGGAGTATGCGCCAACTGATCAATTTCAAGTGCGTGCAGCGTTGCATCAACCCGATTGAATATTTCCTGTGTGACTCGCCAGGATAATGATTTCACAAGCCCCAACAGTACCATTTCAAACACAGTCAAAGTTGAAGAGGTTCCGGAGAGCTGAGGAACGTAGCGGATGGCAGAAGACGCAATTTCATGACCGTCTTCCATAACGCTTACCTCTCCCTGATGATGGATTAAGCCGGCAATCGCTTTTAAAAGCGTTGTTTTCCCGCTTCCGTTATGTCCGATCACACTGATGAGCTGAGCGCCTTCGATATTGGCGCAAATATCGTAAAGCACCGGGCTTTGTCCGTAGCTCACTGCCAATTTATCTAATTTCAGTTGAATCATTGAGTCCTCCTGGCGCTATATCGAATCAGTAAAACCAAGAGGAAAGGCACCCCCACCAAAGACGTAATAATCCCAACCGGAATAACGGATCCGACTGAAATCAGTTTGGCAAATAGGGAACTCAGTCCCATCAAAAGAGCACCGGACAGAAGAGTTCCGGGAAGCAGAAAACGCTGATCCTCGCCTAAAACCAACTTCGCAATGTGAGGAGCAACCAGACCGACAAAACTTACCGTACCGATAAAAGCAACTGCAGCAGCAATCAGTAATGCAGACAGAAAAAATGTTTCAATTCGAAGTCGCCTGACTGCAATGCCCAAACTCATTGCCCGCTCCTCTCCCAAAGTGAGCGCCGTAATGACCCAACTGCGTTTCATTAAAAAAAGAGCAATTAAAAGAGTCAGTGCAGCATTTAAGCCGACCGCCAACCATGACGCCCTTTCTAAATTCCCGAATGTCCAACCGTTGATGATTTGAGCGACTTCAGGACTGGAGTGATAAATCAAAACCTGCTGCAGAGCCAAAAAGAAAAAGTTCACAACAATACCAGCCAAAATAACTGTCTCAGGCGTCATCCCGCGGCGTGCACTTAAAAAATAAATTGCAAAGGAAACCAATAAGGCAAAAATGAGTGCGCTTGTCGCCGTAGCAATCCAAAATTGACCTAAAAACCCCAAACCTAAACTAATCGACAAAGCAGCACCGAAGCTGGCTGCAGAAGTAATCCCTAGTGTCGAGGGACTGGCTAAAGCGTTTTGCGTAATATTCTGGATCTGAAGACCTGCCATAGCCAAGGAAGTGCCGACAAAAAGCGCAGTCAAGGTCATCGGCAGTCTCAGGGACCATACAATTGTTGCATTGATATCGGAGGCGTTCGGACCGCTAAGGAGAGCCTGCGTTAAAGCAGACAAAGACATGGACGATGAGCCAACCGCCAGATCCAGCACGATCGTAATCAGCAGCAACACCGCCGCCGCGCATAAAATCATTATGCGCTTACGATTGGTCTGACGATAGTGCAAATGACAGCTCATACAATCTAGGGTCTTAAAGTAAACGTACCGGAAGAATCGACTTCGGGTAAATAGCGCTTATAAAATGCATGAATTTCAGCTTCAGGGTCAAAGTCTTCAAATAATCCGGGATAGATCACCTGCGCCATGAAAAGCGACAAAGTGTAATCCATCATAGAGCGAAGACTGCCGTGGTCAACACCATACACCCGATTGTCCCGCACCGCTTGAAGTCTGTCCCAAAACGGCCGCCTGATAAAGCCGGACAAACGCCTCAAGGCCTCTTCTTTTGAAACCATCAGACCCATTCGCATCTGGTCATTTTCCTGAGCGTTTTGCCAAATGCTGCCCGCAATAAAAATGATGCCGGGATCTTTCGATAGGACAAATTCTCGGGATAGCGATGCATAAGGCGCCGGCATATCGGCTGCAATGTTATTTGCCTGAAGCCTTCTGAGAATACCTCCCCACAATACTGACTTGTTGTATGAATTGCCGTAAGCGCCTACACCGAGGTTACCGCACTCAACATAAACCGGAGTCTTTTTCGCTTTGCTGTCTGCTTTGGCGATACGCGTTTGTATCGTTTCTATGACTTCACGGTAACGACTCACCTGCTCATCAGCTACAGTCTCGCGATTGAGTAATTTTCCGAGCAATTGAGTACTTTTAACATGATTTTCAAGCGTCATCGCATGATAATCCAGCACGATGACTGCAATACCCGCTTTTTCCAACAAATTCAGCCTCTGTGCATTTTGCACAAACTGCGTTTGTCCCACAATCACCGCATCAGGTTTAAGCGAAAGGATTTTCTCGGTATTGAGAATATCATCGTGATAGCCGCCGATACTGGGAATATTCTTTAATTTCGGGAAAGCTCTCGTCAGACGAACATATTCTGCATAACGGGTACTTTGCCAGCCGTCTGCAGTCAGACCGACAATTTGATCGATCACCTGTGAGCCGCCCACAAAAAGAAAATTGGCAATGTAGTTGGCCACGACAAAACGCTGCGGTTTGCGGGCTAAGACAACTGAACGATTCGATAAATCAATCAATCGCAGAAACGGGGCCTCAGCAAAAACCATGCGGGGCAAAGTCAAACCTAATGTGCTTACCGCAAAAGCTTTTAAGTAAATTCTTCGGGACAAATCAAACACAGCCTCACTCCTTTTGCATATTGCTTTCATTTTAAGAAAAATCAATCCGAGAGAATTGTTTATTCTTAAAATCTTTTTGTTAAATATTCTCTCCTAAGCTATCAGCACTTTTCAGATTGAAATCCGCTGAGCGTACAATGATCAATCAACCCTAAAAGAAGGATTGTTAACGTGGACGGTCTCATTAAAGTTCTGGGCTTTGTGCTTTTTATTTTTATCGGCTACTTTCTCAAGCGCACCCATATCCTCAAAGAAGACACCGTACACGCGCTCTCCGGCCTTTTGCTTTATGTCACATTGCCGTGCCTGATTCTGGTCTGCTTAAACGGTCTGCACCTTGAATGGAATTATCTCTGGCTCATCGGACTGGGACTTTTAACCAACTTTTTTATGATCGGCATTGCCTGTCTGATTACGTACCGACACCCCGAAAAAAGACTCTTTGACATGCTCAATCTCTCGGGCTTTAACATCGGTACGTTTGTGATGCCCTTTCTTCAGTCATTTGTCACACCGACGGGCTTCCTTTCAATTTGCCTTTTTGATATCGGCAACTCCATCATGTGTACCGGCACCACCTATGCGTTAGGTTCCGGAACGGGTACGGGTGTGGCGCTTGTCAAAACCATCCTGAAACGAATGTTCAGTTCTGGTCCGATCTGCTCTTATTTTGTCATGCTTACCCTGTCTGTTTTAGGGCTCACGTTTCCGAAAACGATTGTAGATTGGGCACAGATCGGAGCCAATGCCAACGCTTTTTTAGCGATGATTCTCTTAGGACAAAGTATTCGCTTCAGTATGCCTGCAGATCAACTTAAAGAGTTGCTGCGCCTTTTGTGCATAAGGCTTGTGGGGTCTCTCATCATGTCGCTTACCATGTACTATCTGCTGCCTTTTTCTGAAGAAATCCGAAAAATTCTTGCGCTCATTGCCTGGGCGCCGATTCCTGTCGTCGGTTTAATTTTCTGTATTAAAGCTAAGTGCAACCCGTCAATGGCGGCCAACCTCAATTCGCTTTCAGTAGCCTGCAGCGTGGTGATCGTTTCTGCGCTACTGACTTTTCTGTGATTGATAGTCTTCTGGCAGGCAACGGGGACGTGTTTTTAGGACGATCACCCACGTTAGGCTCACCATGACGCCGCACAAAAGCAAGACCGCATCATACTTCCAAGCCTCTCCCATCACAATCGGCACCCACAAGGCTGCACAAATAGCAAAAGCTGAGGTTTGGAAAAACTGTTGAATGCTGGCTGCCATACCTCGATTTTGCGGAAAATAGTCCAAATTGTATACCGTCATAATCGGCCGTATAACACTCATAGCGGTGCTGTAAACAATGACAGCAAAAAGACAAATCGGATAAGGTACGTGCCAGAAATAATTCATGGCAACACCCGCGATGCCCGCCGCATACATCAGAGCAATCTGAATCCACATCGTTTTGACTTCACCGAAATACGCAGCAATCTTCGTGCAGAAAATGGATCCCGTCACAGAAAAGCCGATTAACGGAATCATCAGATAACCGAAATCCGTCACTCCCATTCCCATCACGTTTTCTACGTAATCGGGGGCACCTGCTGAAAAGAGAATGGAGCCCATAAAAACGAAACCGTTACAGAAGACGCCGGCTGTAAAGGCAATATTTTTAAAGGAGTGAGCATAGGTTGTCACAAGAGGGACAAAATGAAAAGCCGTTCTTTTTTCTTTGGGATGGGTCTCGTGGAGCAAAAAATACGTGATACAAGCCATCAAAAGCGCAAAAAAAGCCAGGAAAATAAAAACACTGCGCCAGCCGAAAAGCACCACAAGCCACCCTCCGATAATCGGTGCCAGAGCCGGTGCCAGGGCAAAAATCACAGCAATTAAACTTGTTAATTCCTGAGCCTGACGGCCGCTGAATAAATCACGCGTTACAGCCATGGCCAATACTGTTCCCGTACTGGCAAAAAGTCCCATGAGGATGCGCCCGATTAAAAATGTCTCGTAGTTGGAACTGACGGCACAAATTAAGCACGAAAGACTGTAACAAAAAAGTCCTCCCATCATAACCGGCCGGCGTCCGAGGCTATCGGAAATCGCTCCGACAAAAAGCGATGAGAAAGCAAAACACATCAGATAGCTTGAAAGTGTCTGATAAGCGGCCACTTCACTGACCGCAAACTCGTCGGCAATCATCCCAAGGCCCGGCATATAAGTATTGGCCGACAAAGGTCCGACCATTGAACACATGGCCAGCAGAAATGCCAAAGACTTGGGAACACTGAAAAGCATAAAAACCTTGGCTCAAAAACCAGCGCCCACTTTAATTATTTTAAAAGTGAGCGTTTTTATTTTAGTCGCGAATACTCTAAGAAGCGTTGGGATCTTTTCTCACCAATACCGCCCCGAAGAAACCATCTGTTCCGCTTTGGTGCGGCGCCATCACAAAGTACGGTGCATGAGATTTGGCGCAATCAGGCAAATTGACTCCCTGCTTGGCTAAAACTTCCGTTGCATCCATGATTTCGAAATCTGGATGATTGGCTAAGAAAGCCTCAACAACATCCTGGTTTTCCTGCTTGAGCAATGAACAGGTTGCATACACCAGTCTGCCGCCCGCTTTAACCAAACGGCTCGCAGAATCCAAAACATTAGCCTGAATCGCATTGATTCTGGCCAATTCCTCTTCATTCATGCGCCAGCGCAAATCGGGATTGCGGCGCAGAGTTCCGGTACCTGAGCAGGGCGCATCCACCAACACGCGGTCAAACTTGCCGGTAAGGCGCTTCACTCGCGTATCTCTTTCCGTTTTAATCGCGATCGGATGAACATTGCTGAGACCGGCCCGTCGCATACGGGGCGTTAATCCTGCCAGGCGCTTTTCATTGACATCAAAAGCATATAACCGTCCGGTTGATCGCATCAGTGCCCCGAGCGCTAAAGTTTTTCCGCCGGCTCCCGCACAAAAGTCACAAACCATCTCACCGCGCTTGGGCTGCACCAGGCGGGCAATCAATTGGCTGCCTTCATCCTGAACATCAATTTTACCCTCGCGGTAAATGGACCAACTGGTTAAACCGGGCTTTGTCATGAGCCGCACACCATCGGGTGACATTGGAGTCTCAACGGCCGCCACTCCATGTTCGGCCAAATCCTGCATCACCTCTTCACGCTTGGCCTTTAAAAGATTGACTCTCAAATCAAGCGGTGCACCCTCTTTCATAGATTCAAAAAGAGCGGGAGCTTCATCTGCAAATTGATTGAGCAGTTTTTCATAAAGCCAGTACGGCAACTCGGACTGTACAAAAGCGGTTGCGTTTTCCGGCTTAGACCGAAGAATATTGTCCAGGGGACCTGCATCATTGCCGACCGTACGTTCGTCAAGCGCCTGACGACCGTAGATGCGAGCCAGGGCCACCATGGCCGTTAAGCGCGGTGCTCTGGCTGGGACAATGGGCTTCATTTGCCAGGAAATGGTTGAGAGGTGACGCAACGTATAAAAAATCGCCTCAGCAATAACGCTTCGGTCTCGGGCGCCCAACTTGTGATTAAGTCGGAAAAAGCGGCTCATCAAGACATCTGCCGGCCCGTCCAATTTCAAAACGGTCGCCAAAGCTTTACCCAATTCATCAACAATCAAGCCTGTCACACGGGGACCGCCTGTGCGTGTCTGACGCTGCGCCACATCGTGGTGGGAGCCGGCTCTTTGCCGACGCTCATCTTTACTCATCGCACGGCTTTCCTGAATTTGACGGCTTCGTGCTGCGCGCTGTCTTTCCGTGAGTTTACGAGAGCATGTGTCGGATGAACGGCGAAATTTACTTCTTTTTTCCTGCATCATTTTTAAACCTGTCCGAATAAGGTGAGCCCCAGTGCCGTTTCATCATCCATTACCGCACGATCGCCTTCATAGCGAACACGCCCAGTAATACAGGCCTTAACTGCTCGGGCATAAATCTGATGCTCATAAACCAATACCCGGTCGGCCAGGCGATGAGCATCATCAGACGGCAGCACAGGCACTGCCGCCTGGGCAATAATTGCTCCGCCGTCTAAAGCAGCCGTCACAAAGTGCACTGTCGTTCCTGCCATGCGCACGCCGGCATCAATGGCTCTCTGATGAGTATCTAAGCCTTTAAATGAAGGTAAAAGTGCCGGATGAATGTTAAGAATCTTGCCTTCAAAGCGATCGACAAAGCCGGCGGTCAAAATACGCATGAAACCGGCCAAAACAATCAAATCCGGTTCGTATTTTGAAATCACTTCGGCAAGTTTTTCTTCAAAAGCTTCTCTTGTTTCAAAAGCTTTGTGATCAACGCAAACGGCATCAATACCGTAACCCTTAGCCAATTCCAACCCCTTGGCATCAGGCCGATTGGAAATCACGGCAACAATTTTTGCGCCGATGTTCTGCTCCCAATTTTCCGCAAGAGCGCATTCTTCAATAGCGACAAAGTTGCTGCCGCGACCGGAAATCAAAACGACGATTTTTTTCATTTTCTAAATTAAAAATAAATAGATGATTGAATTGTACCTTTTCATGGAAAACAAAAAATTCATCGGGTTAATTTTTTCTGAGATTGATGCTTTGCACACAACGTATTGAACTTCAGAACAATGCTTTGTAGAATCCGAAATTTAACAACCTTTCCCAAAAGGCCCGATGTGATTGCATTTCTGATTTTTTCTTCTGTTTTTCTTGTCCTTGCCTTATTGGAATCCAAACACCTTCTGTCTAAAGAGGATTATTTTGTTGCCGGCCGCAAAGCCTCGAGTCTGCAGGTTGGCTTTTCCGTAATTGCTTCCTGTGTCGGAGCATCGGCCACCATCGGAATGTGCGGATTGGCTTTCTCTGTGGGCTTCCCAGCTATTTGGTGGCTTTTGTCCGGAGCAATCGGTCTGAGCATTCTGAATATTTTTCTTTTGAAAAAGTTACGCCGCAGACCTTGCCTGACGATGCTCGAAACGGTTAAAGAACGATTGGGTGGCAGAGCAACAAAACTTTGCGCATTTATCATCGTTCTCGCTTGGGTCGCTATCTTGGCTGCTCAGTTCAGTGCCATGAGCAGTATTGTTGAACAAATGACCGGAAGCGATGCACAAACCTCTCTTTTTCTGGGAGCTTTTGTCATTTTGCTCTACACATTAATCGGCGGTCAGGCAACAGTCATCAAAAGCGATGTCATTCAACTGTCTGTCATGATGATCGGCCTGGCAGTGCTGCTTTTTGCTTTGATTCATGCCAGTCCGCAACCTCTCTCAGCATTTCGTTTTGAACTTTTAAACGATCAATTCCAAACTCAAGATTTAAGCCGCTTTGCGTTACTCATTGGCGGCAGTTATGTCGTCTGTCCGATGCTTTTTTCTCGTTTTATGAGTGCTCGCAGCGATGAAGTTGCACACAAGGGGGCAATGATTGCCATAGTAGGATTGATTTTTCTTGCGATTCTGTTTGTTTTAATCGGCATACAAGCCCGAGATTTTCTGCCTTCTTCCACGCCTTCTGATCAAGTTTTAGCCGCTGTTGCCGCTCAGCTGCCGCTTATCTTTCAGCAAATATTGTTTTTGATTTTAATCAGCGCCATTTTATCTTCGGCAGACTCCTGTTTACTCACTGCTGCGACTGTTGTTTCCAATGATTTAATTCGCAATCCCAGCATAAAAACATCGCGTTTGGTGATGTGTGTTCTGACTCTTGTTGCCCTGCTTTTGAGCAGCTCGGAGCGCGGCATTTTAGATTTATTGCTCATGGCCAACAACATGTATGTGTGTGCTGTCATAGCGCCCGTATTTGCAGCGGTTTTCTCATCTCGTCTTCTTAATCGTCCGATTATCATTACCACCATTATCCTATGCGGTTTGATTGCTTTTTGGGCTGAGTGGACGGGACACTTCGAATTGACTCTGATGGCTTTTGTTCTTTCTGTGATAGGAACATCAGCTGCAGCCTATTTCGAGCCGATGCGAAGCTCTCGAGGTGTTTGCCAGAAGTCTTGAGCGCAACAGAACTTTTTTCTTTCCAACTAATAGAAACCGCTCAAATCCCTTGAGTACATATTTGTTAAAATTTGGGGTTTGTTTGAGACTGTTTGTCATATGAAAGTATTCAGAGGGGTTCCTCAACCATTAAAGAAAATTGACTGCGCAGTGGCCATTGGAAACTTTGACGGTGTTCATCGTGGTCATCAAGCCTTGCTGCACGAAGTTGTTCAAGCTGCAGATTTACGCGGCCTGATGCCTTGCGCTGTTACTTTTGAACCGCACCCCAAGGAAATCTATCCTCACGGTCATGAGGTATTAGCACGGGTTAACAACATTCGAGATAAAGTGCTCGACATTGCTGCCTGTGGAATTCAACGCGTTATTTTTCTTAATTTCAATGAAAGGCTCGCTCGAATGACTCCTCGGCAATTTGCCGAAGAGGTTTTGGTTGAAGGACTTCATGCTCGTTGGGTAACAGTTGGAGAAGATTTCCATTTCGGCTATAAAGGATTGGGAACCGTTGAAGATCTCAAAGAGCTTGGCAAAGAATTAGGTTTTGAGGTTTGGGTCTCCCCTACCTTATTTCACGGCACCAGTCGTATTTCCAGTACACGACTGAGAAAAGCCCTACTCGAGAACGACCTCTATGAGGTGACTCAGCTTTTAGGACACCACTATCACATCACCGGCCGCGTTGTTCATGGTCAAGAATTAGGTCGTACCTTGGGTTTCCCGACAATTAACTTGGACTGCATTCCAGTTGACAAGAATGGTGAGCCCGCTGTAAAAGGCGTGTATGCCGTTTTTGTCCATGGTTTAGCCCCGTATCCGCTCGGCGGCGTAGCAACAATTACCTGCCGGCCAACCGTCACCGAAGGGCAGCCCAAAAAGTATCTCTTGGAGACCCATATTTTTGACTATCACACCGATTGTTACGGGAAAATTGTTCGAGTGGAATTTTTAGACAAATTGCGAGACGATAAAAAGTTTGCCAATTTGGATGAATTAAAAGCCGCTATCAATGCTGATGCACAAAAAGCCAGAGGCATAGTCGGCTTAGCTCGTTCCGATACGGAACTTACTGAAATGTACGGTTAGTGCGAAGCCAACGAAAAATTCGCACGCTATTTGTGTTTAACAAACCTTGAAGAGTCCGAGGGGACCAAGGAGACATCATGGCAAAAACAACTGAAGATCAAACCCAAAAGTATCCGCTTAACCTGCCGGATACTCCATTTCCGATGCGCGGTAATTTACCTGCTCGTGAGCCCAATTGGATTAAAGAGTGGCAGCAAAAAGATATTTATGGCGTGATTCGCAATGCAAAAAAAGGACGCAAACATTTTATTTTGCATGATGGTCCTCCGTATGCTAACGGCGACCTGCATTTAGGCCATGGCGTCAATAAGGTTTTAAAAGACATCATTTTAAAATCCCGTACCTTGATGGGTTACGACGCTCCGTACGTCCCCGGTTGGGACTGCCACGGCATGCCGATCGAAATTCAAATTGAAAAACTCTACGGCAAAAATCTGCCGATCGTTGAACTTCAGGCAAAAGCCCGTCAATATGCCCATGAGCAAGTCGCTCGGCAAAAAGCGGGTTTTGAACGTATGGGGGTATTGGGTGACTGGGATGATCCGTACCTCACGCTTCGTTTTGATACAGAAGCCGCTCAAATTCGTGTGTTAGCTAAGCTCATGGAAAAAGGCTATGTCTATCGCGGTCTCAAACCTGTGAACTGGTGCTTTGACTGTCAGTCAGCATTAGCAGAAGCTGAGGTGGAATATAAAGACATCAAGGGTCCTATCATTGATGTCGCCTTCCCATTGGCCGATGAAGATAAAACGCGAGTTGAAGAGATTTATAGCCGCAAGCTTGATAAACCCACGTACACCGTCATTTGGACCACGACGCCTTGGACAATTCCTGCCAACCAGGCTCTGAATATGCATCCAGAATTAGACTACGTCTTGGTTGATTGCGGTGACCGTTACTTGATTTTGTGTGACAAACTCGTTGAAGACTGCCTCAAACGCTATGAAATGCAAGGCACCGTTGTGGCCAGTGCTAAGGGGGCAGCTTTCGAACTCGTCCGCTTCATGCACCCGCTTGCTCAAATGGATGCTGGCTACAAGCGCTTCAGTCCGGTCGAATTAGCCGAATACGTGGACTCAACAGCCGGTACAGGCATCGTTCACTCAGCTCCTGCCTACGGTGTGGACGACTTCTACACCTGCAAGAAGTACGGCATGCACAACGATGAAATTTTGAACCCTGTGCAAGGCAACGGAGTGTACGCCGATGATCTTCCCCTTTTCGGCGGACTTCACATCTGGAAGGCGCAGCCCGTTATTGTTGAAAAACTGAAAGAGTCAGGCAATCTTTTGCATTATGGCACGCAGGTGCACAGCTACATGCACTGCTGGCGCCACAAAACGCCGTTGATCTACCGCGCAACGAGTCAATGGTTTATCCGCATGGATAAGAGCAATGAAGACACTCGTCCGGCTATCGGTACGGAGCAGCCCAAGAGCCTGCGTGAAGCTGCGCTTGAAGCCGTGGATGCCACGAAATTCTATCCGAGCTGGGGTTATAACCGCCTGCATGCCATGATTGCCAATCGCCCCGACTGGTGTATTTCCCGCCAACGCAACTGGGGTGTGCCTCTGCCCTTCTTTACCCACAAGGTAACGGGAAAACTGCATCCCCGTACGCTTGAAATCATGGAAGAAGTGGCCAAGCGCGTGGAAAAGGGTGGCATTGAAACCTGGACACAGGCAAAAGCCGAAGATTTCATGAGTGCTGAAGAAGCTCAGCAATACGATAAAACAACCGATATTCTTGACGTCTGGTTCGATTCCGGCTCCACTCACGCTACTGTTGTTCGTGGCTCGCACAAAGATAAGCTTGATTTCCCGATTGACCTGTATCTTGAAGGCAGTGACCAACACCGCGGTTGGTTCCACTCCTCTCTGTTAATCGGTGTGATGCTCGACGGCCGCGCTCCTTACAATGCCCTCCTTACACACGGCTTTACCGTGGATGAAAAAGGCATGAAGATGAGTAAGAGCCTTGGCAATACCGTTCAATTAATGGATGCAACCAAGACTTACGGCGCTGAAATCATTCGTCTTTGGGTGGCTTCGACCGATTACTCCGGCGATTTGAGCTTCGGTAAGACCATTGTCAAGCACGTCACAGACTCCTATCGTCGTATTCGCAACACATTGCGCTTCCTTTTGGCCAATACGAGTGACTTCGACATCACCAAAGATGCCGTCGCTTTTGAAGACATAGTTGAACTGGACCGTTGGGCCATTGCCCGTGTGGCAGAACTTCAAAAAGAAATCATTGAGCTTTACAGAAACAATGACTTCCATCCGATTGTCTCCAAGCTTCAATCGTTTGCAAGTGATGATTTGGGAAGCTTCTATCTGGATATCCTCAAAGACCGTCTCTATACGACCGCCACAACGGGTCTTGCCCGTCGTTCGGCTCAGACGGCTTTGTGGTACATCACGGCTGCCTACCTGCGCCTGATGGCTCCGATTCTCTCCTTTACGGCTGAAGAAGCGTTTGCCATTTTCGAGCCCGGCAAATCGCCCACGATCTTTACGGAAGAATTCTTTGATCTGCCGACTATTAACGGAGCTGAAGAGTTGCTCTCAAAGTGGGAAAAAATCCGCCAGGTCCGTGCTGATGTTCAAAAAGAAATTGAAAATCTGCGCACTGAAGGCAAGGTGGGTTCCAGCCTTCAGGCTGAAGTGGATATCACGGTCGAAGGCGATACCTACGATGCACTGGCAAGTCTTGGAGACGAATTGCGCTTTGTGATGATCACAAGCCGAGCCGATTTGCATAAAGGTCCTGCCTCGATCAGCGTTCACCAATCGCAAGCTCAAAAGTGCGCCCGCTGCTGGCACTACGTGCCTTCTGTCGGCTCTGTAGCAGAACACCCGACGCTGTGCTCGCGCTGCGTGGAAAACCTTTTCGGCGCCGGTGAATCCCGTCGCTTTGCCTGATGAGTCACATTAAAACCCAACCCGCCCGAGCATTACTGCCCTGGGCGGGCGTATCGGCCGTGATTTTTGCGGTGGATTTTGTCACAAAGTTCTACTTTGAAAATCATTTCTACCTCGGAGAATCCCGGCCGGTGACTTCTTTTTTTAATTTTGTGCTCGCACACAATACGGGCGCTGCCTTCTCATTTTTAGCCGATCACAGCGGCTGGCAAATGTACTTTTTTGCTGCTATTGCCATCATTGCTGTGTTTATCTGTTCTCGCTTAATTATTCGGCACGCATCAGAAAATCTTTTTTGTCTTGCCCTCGCTTTAATCATGGGAGGTGCATTAGGCAACCTCTTTGACCGTATAATCTACGGTTATGTAATTGATTTTCTGGATTTTTATTATGGCTATTGGCATTGGCCCGCATTTAATGTCGCCGACATGGCCATTGTTGGCGGTGCCGGATTGCTGATCCTCGATAGCTTCTTTGATCGCAAGCACTAAAGGAGTGCCAGATGCTCACAGGACAAAAAATTGTATTGGCCGTGACAGGCTCTATTGCTGCCTATAAAAGCTGCGAATTATTGAGACTTTTAATTAAGCGCGGAGCAGAAGTCTCTGTCATTATGACTGAAGCTGCTCAGCGTTTTGTGACACCGCTCACCTTCCGGGCGCTGGGAGCAAAGCGCGTTTTTACGAGCGATTGGGAGCAAAGTACCAGCGTCATCCCCCATATTGAGGCCACCAAAGAAGCCAATCTCCTTTTAGTCGCGCCTGCAACGGCCAATATTTTGGCTAAAGCAGCCCAAGGCATTGCCGATGACATTTTGGGCGCTGCCATTTTAGCGGCCCGATGTCCGGTGGCCTATGCACCGGCGATGAACACTTACATGTGGCACAACCAAGCCACTCAACGCAATGTTGCACAACTCACCCAGGACGGAGCGCTATTTTTAGGTCCTGCATCGGGCGAGCAGGCTTGCGGCGATGTGGGCAGCGGCAGAATGCTCGAACCCGAAGAAATCATAGAGTTGCTTCAAGGTGCGTTTTCTCCCAGAGTGCTTGATCGCTGTCGTGTCCTGATTACCGCCGGTCCGACCTACGAACCGATTGATCCAGTTCGCGGCATTACGAATCTTTCCTCCGGTAAGCAAGGCTTTGCCATCGCTAAAGCTGCGGCGCTTGCCGGTGCTGAAGTCACTCTCATTGCAGGCCGCACGAATTTAAAAACTCCCGCCGGTGTCAGACGTATTAACGTTATCACCGCTCAGGAAATGTATGATGCCGTCATGAGGGAAGTTGCTCAGCACGAAATCTTTATCAGCGTGGCAGCCGTTGCCGATTGGCGAGTCGCCAATATTAGTAAACACAAAATTAAAAAGCAGTTTGCACAGGCGCCGGAACTTGCTTTTGAAGAAAATCCGGATATCTTAGCAAGCGTTGCTGCTCTTGAAAATCCCCCATACTGTGTGGGATTTGCCGCTGAAACGGAAAATCTGATCGATAACGCCAGAGCTAAACTTTTCCGTAAAAATATTCCGCTTGTTGTCGCTAATTTAGTGAGCGACTCAATCAATCAGGACACCAACGCCGTAGTGTTTGTTGAGCGCGATGCGGCTACTCCTTTGGCAAAAGCGACTAAAGAGCATATTGCACAGGCGCTCATTGCCAAAATTGCTCAGGAGGTGAACTGATGCGAAAGCGTTTTGATCCCTTGGATTTGGAACCCAAAAACGGTGATTTTGCGAGTTTTGTCGAAAAGCTCAATGAAAAGAGTGTGAGGGAACTCAAAGCGCTTCAAGTCAACGATGAGCTGATGCGCACGCAAATTAACGATGAGCTCAACGGTGCAGCTTCCAACGTCTGGAGTACTCCCGAGCTTACCCAATCGGCGCCTAAACACAAAGACACCGTCATTGCTCAACCGGAAGATGCTTTTAGGGTAGATCTTCCGCAAAATAATTCCGAGCCCCGATCTGCGAGAACGAAAGCAGGAACAGTTTCCACTTTCATTTTAATTTTCGCGGGCTTTGCTCTTTTTTTCTACGGCGGAATGACAGGACAGGAAAATCTGATCGCAACTGCCGTTTTCTTTGTTTTTGTCAGTATCGTTTCTAACATCATTCGTCAGAAACGCAACCGCAGGAGATAGTCTTACTATGCAAGTTGATGTCAAAATTCTCGATCCCCGCATCAAAAAGATGATGCCGGCTTATCAGACCGCCGGTTCAGCCGGTCTTGATCTTCGGGCAATGCTCGATGAACCGCTGACACTGCAGCCCGGGGAAACCAAACTGATTAAGACCGGATTAGCCATTCACTTGGCTGACAGCAACTACGCAGCGCTCATATTGCCCCGATCCGGCCTCGGTCACAAGCACGGCATCGTGCTGGGCAACCTTGTCGGTCTCATTGACTCTGACTACCAGGGAGAATTGATGATTTCGACTTGGAACCGCAGCCAGACGCCCTTTACCATTGAACCGATGGAGCGCATTGCCCAACTCGTTATTGTTCCGGTTGTACAGATGCAAATGAATATTGTGCAGGACTTTAAAACCTCAGACCGTGGTACCGGTGGCTTTGGCTCGACGGGCAAGGCTTAAAATCAGGGGATGTTACAAAAGTCCCATCATAAAAAAGGACTGAGTAAACACCCCCGATTCTCTTAATTAACGATTGAAGATATCGATTCCAACTTCCTTAACTTCACTAAAGATATCTTCACGAGTCATCAATTGACCGACCACTTCGTATTTGTAAGCCACGTAACGAGCGTGCTCCTGAGGCGTTTTCGCGCCTTTTTGATAGGCAGCGACTTCATGACGCCAACGATCATCAAAGATCTCAGGATTCATCACGTAGCTAACGGCTTTATCTTTAATTGCAACCACAAAGTACATCCGACCTCCAATAGCCGAGGTGGGAGCATATTGCGGACCGGCCTGGGTATCGAGCAAATAACGTTTATCTGTCACGGCACGGGTGATCAATTCAATATGATCGCGCACGCCAAGCCCCGGGAAAGCAGACAACACACAAATATCTTTGCGCAGCGGTGCTTCATTCGGACTCAGACGGGCAAAAGCATCTGATAAAAGCCTCATGACCAAGGCACTGGCAATCAGATGACCCTGACCGGAATACCGAATAAGATCTTCTCGGTCAAAGGACATTGCGCCTTCTTCATCGCGAACCGTAATCGTTTGAGGGGTTTTGTAGAAAAACATTCAGTCTCCTTTACAGTTACTGACGAGCAACGGGCAAAACGAGTTTTTCGACGTCAACCGGTTTTTGCATCAGTTTATTGGCAATCAGAAAGTCCTGATCTTGTTGCAGACCTTTAATATCTTCGTCAGTTACGACATCGTAATAATTGGACCAATCTGCCAATTGGGTAGCGTCTTTAATGCTGATGCCATGTTCCTTGGCTCCCAAGGCAATCGCTTCCTGACGATGCTCGCTGATCCACTTGAGGGTATCCCGCTGAACTTTCACCACTTCTTTGACAGCTTCCGGATATTTCTCAGCAAAGGCTTGTCGAACGGTCATCACTAAGTTCACGTTGACAAGACCTTTAGCTGTAGTGATAACTTTGGCTCCGGCCTGTTCTGCTTTGATAATGCCGCTTGCAGCTTGAAGCGAAGCATCAACATTGCCGCTTAACATAGCTGAGAGAGCGGCAGGCTGATCCATTGACAAAAATTCGACATCATCAATGGACATTCCTTCTTTAAGCAAAGCAGCAACCAACAATTGATGCAAAACCGTCCCGCGAGGACCGGCTACTTTCTTTCCTTTCAAATCTTTAACAGTCATTGCCTTGCCGGGTTTACCGACAATCGCGAAAGTATCCGCCGGGTGAGCCACGCCGTTGGCAATCAAAACGGGATTGCCCGCACCGTTTGTCGACAGCAGCGATGCTGTATTCATCACCGCGGAGAAGTCCAAAGCACCGGCAGCCATAGCTTGCGTTTGTTTGGCACCCGAAGTAATGGTGTGCCATTTCACTTTGGTGCCGTGTTTTTCAAAGGCTTTCTCAAGCAGGTTTTGATCCTTCATCACCATGTTTTGAAGATTAAATGGTGCTTTTACGTAAGCAATATTGATTTCTTTCGGCATCGTCTGGGCGCAAGCCAAACCAACTGCACAAGACAGCATCGCTGCCAAACAAACTTTAAGCTTCATAGTGATCCCCTTTTGTTACAGTTAAAAAATCGTTCAAAATATCTTCAATCAAGCTTCCCACTCCGACTGTCGCCAAAGTTCTTGGATACGGCTGATCAACACAATAGGATTTAAGGAGCCTGCCGTGCCCCAAGCGGAAAATATTACGTGAAAGCAGCACTGCTTCTGTCACATCGTGAGTTACCAATACGGTCGTTACCGGCTGCCTTTCATGAATTCGTATAAATTCGGGGTAAATCTTCGAGCGTGTCAGCGCATCGAGTGCACTGAAGGCTTCGTCTAAAAGCAAAATGTCGGGCTCAGGACATAACGCACGGGCGAGCCCCACACGCTGAGCCATTCCGCCCGATAATTGAGAAGGGAAAAGATGTTTGCATCGGGAAAGTCCAACCAACTCAAGAACCCTGCTGACTTTTTCTTGCTGCGCATCTGTATCTAAATGCCTGACAGACAAAGCAACGTTTTTTTCGACGGTAAACCACGGAAATAAGCGCGGTTCCTGAAAGACGATGGAAATTGTCGGAGATCTTTCTTCGGGTAAAAAATTTACTGTCCCCGAATCTGAAGTTTCCAGTCCGGCAATCAGACGTAAAAGCGTTGTTTTCCCACACCCGCTTTCTCCAATTACCGCGTGGATTTCCCCGGCCTTAAAACTCAATGAAAGTCCGTCTACCGGCTTTATTGAGCCGTTTGCACTGTGAAATTCTTTACTGAGATTGCGGCATTCAATAGAAAACATGGCTCCAGTCACACAGAAAAGAATTTTGCATAACGCTTGATAAGCGAAGAAAGCAACCAATCCATGAAAACACCGATCACAATGATGGAAAAGATGCCAACAAAAACAACAGAAGTTTTAGAAAATTCGCTCGCTTCACTGATCATGAAACCCAACCCGCTGGAAGCAGCAATTAGCTCTGCACCGACCAAAGCACGCCAGCTGTAGCCGAAACCGACGCGAAGTCCTGTCAGAATTCCCGGCAACGCCGCAGGAATTGTCAGTAACCGAAAAGTCTCCCAGGCGCTGAAGTGCAGCGTTTTCGCAACTTCTTTTAATTTGAGTTCCACCGATTCAATCGCTGTGAGCGCATTCAGATAAATGGGAAAAAAGCTTGATAGAAAAACAATGGCCACTTTGGGTGCTTCTTCAATGCCAAGCCATAAAATCAACAGCGGAATCAATGCCAAAGGAGGAGTAACACGGGCTGCTTCGACAACAAAGTAGCCTAAATTTTTTGCTAAGGGGCTTTGAGAAAAAATCAACGCAAGCAAGATTCCAATGAAACTCGATAGCGCAAAACCACTCAACGTCCTTTTAGCACTGGAAACAATGTGCTCAATTAACTCCCCGGATACTAAAAGTTCTTTAAAGGTCTCCAGAACAGATTGCGGCGCGGGTAACAGAATCGGCGAAATATCGGAGTACTTCGCACACAAAACCCAAAGGGAAAAAATCACAATGGGAATGACTGAAAGTTGAAGGAATCGTCCTTGCAGCATTGATAATGAGAATGATTCTGATAGTCGTTTTCGTCATTATATTCATTTGTAATGAAAAAGACAGTGGTGAGACCAAGCGTTGTATTTTTCTTTGACTGACGCAATCAAAATCTCGTTAAAAATAATTAATAAAAAAGTACTCAATGCTCGTAAATAAGCCTATGATGGAAAATGAAAGCAGACAAATAGAACTCTCTCTAGGTTGCCTTTGCTTTCTTTTAAAGGAAGTTTTATGAATTCCGGTACTGTGAAATGGTTCTCGGATGCCAAAGGTTACGGATTCATTATCCCCGACGGTCAGGATCGGGAAGTGTTTGTGCATTTCCGTTCCATTGAAATGCCCGGTCGCAAGACCTTGCAAACCAATCAACGGGTCGAGTTTGAATTCGAACAATCCGAACGCGGATTGCACGCTACGCGCGTGATTCCCTCGCCAATGAAGACCGACGACGCGGCAAGCTAGAGGGCTGTGTTTGTCATGAGCACAGTGTATTCTTTGCTCAAAACTGCGCGTGCTGTAGCCTTGAGTTACGCGCGCAGTTTTTCTTTTTTTAGCTTATGTGTCTTATCTTCTTTGAGCTCGGCCGAAACCCTTTATATTGACAATCACCAGATTGAAGTTGAAGTCGCCACCACTCAAGCTCAACAGCAAAAAGGACTTCAGGGACGGCACTTCTTAAAAGACAATACTGGAATGCTCTTTGTCTTTAATCCTTCAAGAACCATTTGTATGTGGATGAAGGATGTCCCTATTGATTTAGATGTCGCTTTTTTCGATGAAAAAGGTTTTTTAGTCAATATTCGTCACATGAAAGCTCAAACTCAGAATACGCACTGCTCAATCAGACCCATTCGGTGGGCTTTAGAAATGAATAGCGGCTGGTTTGATAAAAACCATATTTCGACAGGTGCTCAATTATTCACTACGCGAAAAAACTAAAGCCCCTGAAGAATCAGAGGCTTTAGAGCACCCAAGAAAGTTATTTGGCGTTGTAGTAGTTGCGTGCCACAAATTCCCAGTCAATCAGGTGATCAAATAATGCATTGAGATAATTGGGGCGAGAATTACGATAATCAATGTAATAGGCGTGTTCCCAAACATCTACCACCATCAAAGGTGTATTGTCACTGGCCAATTGTGTACCGGCATTGGATGTATTGACGATTTCAAGGGTCTTTTGCGGAGTCATCACAAGCCACGTCCAACCGGAGCCGAAATTGCCCGCTGCGCTTACAATAAATTGTTCACGGAAAGCTTCAAAAGAGCCCCAACGTTCTTCAATCTTTCTTAACAATTCACCTTGAGGCTTATCTCCGCCTTTAGGGTTCAGACACATCCAGAAAAAGGCATGGTTCCAGGCTTGGGCTGCGTTATTGAATACACCCTGATTGATACCGTCGCTTGCAAGCACAATTTCTTCCAAAGACATGGATTCAAAAGGCGTGCCTTGAATAGCGGTATTTAAATTGGTCAGATACGTCTGATGGTGCTTACCGTAGTGGTACTGCATCGTCTCTTCAGACATGGCCGGAGCCAAAGCGTTCATTGGGAACGCTAGTGTGGGTAATTGAAAAGGCATTTCTCTCTCCTAAATTTTTTTCTCATTGTACGCAAAAAGAGGCCCCCTGAACGTCTGCGATAGAAAAAAGCAAGTGAGCTGATTTAATTATTCAATGACGCGAACTTTCGCCTCTCCGTCATGCCAATGTATGTCAAGAGACTCTCCTTGGGGCAGATTTTGTGAGCTTTTGATGAACTGTCCCTCTCGATCAGTCACATAACTGTATCCCTTTTTCAAAATTGCCTCCGGACTTAATTCCGTCATAAGTTCAGTCAAAGCTGATCGGTTATGTTCCAACATTTGCAGTCGCTGAAGCAGCATAGGCTCAAGTTGCTCAGCCAAACGCAAACATTTTTCTTTTTCAGCAAACACTCGGCTACTTGGATGCACGAATGAGCTTCTGAGAGAACGTACATTTTCTGATTTTACTTTCCATTGCGTTTGCATTAGTGCAGCAAGTAAATGGTTATTTTGACTTAAAAGCGTCTGTGCCTGAGAAAGCTCCTTAACGGGATCTGGCATTTCCCTAAAAAGAGAATCAATAAGCTGAGCTCGCTCTGTCCATGTATGGTTAAAAGCAAAACTGAGGGATTGCTGTATTTCTTTAATTTCCCGTAGCAACACTTGGGCACTTTCGGTAACGTGTTCAGCAGCAGCGGTTGGCGTCGCAGCCCTTAAATCTGCCACCCAATCGGCAATAGTTACATCACTTTCATGCCCTACCCCAACAACAACAGGCTTTGATAAATTAGCGAGCACATGGGCCAGTGCCTCGTCGTTAAAAGCCCAGAGGTCTTGAAGTGATCCCCCACCACGGACCAATAAAATAACTTCCGTTTCAGCGCTTTCATCTGCTTTTTTCAAAGCTCTGATGATTTCTCCCGGGGCTTCTTCGCCCTGAACTGCAGTTTCAAAAATACTGATCTTGGCATAGGGTGCGCGTCGACGCAATGTTGTTAAAACATCTCGTAATGCTGCAGCCTGCAGACTCGTCACCACGGCGATTTTGGTATAGATACGCTTCAGAGTTTTTTTCCGGTCAGTATCAAAGAGCCCCTCTGCCTGAAGCTTTTCTTTCAGTCTTAGAAACCTCTCGTACAATTCACCCATTCCGGCACGTCTCACCGTATCGACAACCATCTGATAGGATCCTCGAGCCCGGTACACACTCACCTGACCGTGAACCTCCAGGTGGTCGCCTGTTTTGGGCTGAAAATTCATTCGGCGGTTACTGCCTGCGAACATCGCACAGGATAATTCACCCGTTTCATCTTTTAACGTAAAGTACCAATGACCTGATGCCGCACGAGTAAAACCCCGGACTTCTCCACTGACCCAAAGGGGAGGGAAATTTATCTGAAGACATTGCGAGACACTGTCATTGAGTTCAGAAACTGTCCAGACCGTCTCAGAATGAAAGGGATTTTCTTGATGAAAATACATAAAACTATTCGTTCGATTGATTTCAGGAATTTTAACGAAAAGTCAATTGCAAAATCCTTTTAACTATCGTAATGTTTACGAGTTTTAATATAGAAAGCGGACTATGGAATTGAAATTACTCTCTGGGGACGATTTACCTATTATTGAAAAGTATCTCCCCAAATTCGGAAATGGGGACTGTGACTTAAGCCCCGTGTCTTTGCTTAGTCGCGGCATACAAATCGGATTTCGGTATTTTGAATTTAATAATTCTTTCCTGATTTTAGAACGACAGCTCGATGCTGGCTCTGTTTTTTATATGCCGATCGGGCAGACAAAAGCTACAGAGGAAATTTTTGAAGCACTCAAACAAAAGGCCTTTTTAGATAATAAACCCTTGCGCTTTTTCGGCTTAGTCGACCATATCTTGGACGATCTTAAAGGTGCCTACTCGGGTGCTGAATTTATTGTTGAAAATAATCCCGATCGCTGGGATTATGTCTATGCCTGCTCTGACTTTGTTGATTTACCAGGATCTCACTTTCACAGCAAGAGAAATTTTGTAAAGCGTTTCTACAAAGCCTGTCCAGAAGCTAAATTTGATATCTATACCTCTGATATGCACGATGCCTGCATAGCTTTTTTGAACGAATGGTATGAAGGTAGAGAAATGAATGAGGGGCTTCTTCAAGAACGTCAGGCTATTGAGACAGTTATAGCCAATTGGGATGATTTGCCAGTATACGGAGGAATTCTGCATGACAGCGGCCGGATACTGGGCTTTACCTACGGTGCAAGAAGTGCTCCAGACATTTTGTCAGTGCACATCGAAAAAGCAACCCGTGCCGTACCAGGAGCCTACCCGGCATTATCTCAAGCGTTTGCAAAAAGTTTGCCTCTTTGCATTGAGTACTTAAACCGCGAAGAAGATTTAGGTATTGCCGGTCTGAGAAAAGCTAAACAGGATTGGCATCCTGTTGCTCAGTTGAAAAAAGGCATAGTGACCGTGCATTTCTGATGTATGCTCCGGTGATTTTGTACGTACAATTGATACGATGCCTATAGGAGCTTGATATGCAAGAATTCTCGCGACGCGACACACTCATCGGCGGTATTGCCTCTTTACTGACTCTGGGTACTTTCTCAGCTCATGCCGCTCCAGCTTCTGTTCCAGTGATTTGGGATGGCAAGAAGATGTACGAGTCTTTCGAAAAGGAAGGGACCGGGATTTCTTCAAAAGGACAAGCGGGCCGCCCTAAAGCCTATGTCGCATTTGATACCCAATGCAGAGATTGCTGGCAGCTTCATCGAAAACTTGCTCCTTTTATGGATAAGATTGAATTCGTGTTCTGCCCGATTTCTTTCATGAATATTCACTCCGAGCCTCAGGCAACCACCATTCTGATTGACAAAGATCCTTTGGCTAAACTTGAGGAACATTTTGCTCACTTTACAGATATTGAGTTTCGCGGCATTCACTATGGCCCAGTAGAAAAGTTGCCGGTAGAGATACGCGATAAAGTTTGGACTAATACCAAACTTCACAGACGGGCGGGCTGCCGAGCTGTTCCTTACGGTGTCTTCAAGAATTCAAAGGGCCAATATCTGCCCTTTGACGAACGATTAACAGTCGAGGAATTAAAGCAGCTGTTTGAACTTTAGAATTGTTTGATCTTACGAAAAATCTGAGTCGCTTTTCTGCATATTTGCTAACATTAATAAGTTAGCTTTTTTCAAGCAGGTAGAGAAAAAATATATGCTTTCTGACAGTTCCGGCCCTGAGGGTCGAGAGTCAATTTTTCACGTAAACGGAGACTGCCATGCGAGCCACAATTGAATCGTGGCTGCATCGCCAATGGACTAAAAGAGGTCTTTTGGCATGGGCTCTTTCCCCTCTTTCATTAGTCTTTCTCTGTATTGCTCGCAACAGGCGGCTGAAAACTAAACCGCACCGTCTGCCTGTCCCGGTCGTAGTGGTCGGCAATATTTATGTCGGCGGCACAGGTAAAACACCCGTTACGATTGCCTTAGTTAAAGAACTACTGCGTCGCGGCTATCACCCCGGAGTGGTCTCTCGAGGATTCGGTCGCAGAGATGATGCACCTCAAATGGTACATACCGACAGTCCTGCAGCCAACGTGGGCGATGAACCGCTTTTAATTGCCAGGCAGACTCTGGTGCCGGTTGCTGTAGCCAGAGACCGGGTTGCTGCGGCGCTGTTACTGCTCGATAAACACCCTGAATGTGATCTCATTATCTCTGATGACGGATTGCAACATTATTCATTGGCCCGCGACGTGGAATTGGCTGTTGTCGGTGCGAGAGGCCTTGGAAACGGTTGGGTACTGCCTGCCGGTCCTCTCCGTGAACCACCCTCCCGCCTAGATGAAGTGGATGCCATCGTTTTAAATGCAACTGAAGATACTTTCGACAGTCGGACTCCTCGCTTTGCAGCAACCGCAACGCTAGGTCGAGCAAAGTCATTGGATGGAACACGTACAATGACACTCGAGGCAATTGCCGAAATGAAAAAACCGGTTTTAGCGGCTGCAGGTATTGCCGCTCCCGGTCGCTTTTTTGCGATGCTCAGAGCTCATGATATAGAAGGGCCGGAAATGGAGTTAGGCGATCACTATGCCTTCGACGAAAACCCATTTAAAAACCGTCCAGAAGAGCTTATTCTGATCACCGGAAAGGATGCCGTAAAGTGCCGACAGCAACCTGAAATTGCAAAGGATACGAGAATTTATACGGTGGAATATTTAGTCGATATTGACCCTTACCTGGTGGATCTTATTGAACATAAATTGAAAGAAAAGGCCTCAAATTAAAATGTCACTTGACCCACGTTTAACCAGTACATTAGTCTGCCCCATTTGCAAGGGGGCAATTGTTTGGGATGCCGAAAAGTCAGTTTTGGTTTGCCCGCGCTGCAAACTTGCTTTTGCAGTTAAAGACAATATCCCCAATATGATCGTTGAAGAAGCTGAAAAACTCAGTAGCGAAGAAGCTGAAGAGTATAAAAAGCGCCTTTCTATTATAAGGGGAGCCTAAAATGACTGAATTTTTTGCCATTATTCCCTCTCGGATGAAATCAACAAGACTGCCTGAAAAACCCCTCAAAGATATTGCCGGTCAGCCGATGGTAGTTCGCGTTGCACACCGTGCTCAAGAGTCTGGTGCAAAAGATGTTTTTGTTGCAACCGATCACGAAGCTATTGTCAAAGCTTGTGAAGAGTATGGCGTCAAAGTTGTGATGACCTCTGCAGAGCATCCGACGGGTACAGACCGATTGGCTGAAACAGTTGCCAAGCTAAGCTTACCCGATGAAGCTATTGTGGTAAACGTCCAAGGTGACGAACCGCTCATTCCTCTGGAAGCTATTCGCAATGTAGCTGAACTTCTGGCTTCTCATCCGGAATGTGAAATGGCGACCGCCGGGCACCCAATTGATAACATTGAAGAGTTTTTAAATCCAAATGTTGTAAAGGTTGTTCGTGACAGTAAGGGTAACGCCATCACTTTTAGCCGTGCTCCTATCCCTTGGCCGCGTGATGCATTCCGAGAGGATAGGACTAAGTTTCCTGAAGGGCTTGAAGCGTTACGCCATATAGGCCTTTATGCTTATCGTGTGAAATTCTTAAAGCGTTACCCTCAATGGGAGCAAGCTCCCATCGAAAAATGGGAAAGTTTAGAGCAGTTAAGAGCGCTCTATTATGGCGTCAAAATTGCAGTAGCGGTTTTACCCGGTGCATTGCCTGCCGGAGTTGACACACAAGAGGACCTGGATCGGGTGCGCGAAGTCTACGCAAAGAGACTGATTTAAATTTATCTTATTGGGCGCACACTTTGCCCAATAAGATGTCTACAATGAAATAGAAAGTTGTGGCTCAAATCCCTTGAGTCATCGGAAAGTAAATGAGGAGTTATTATGCGTTTAATTTTGATTGGACCTCCGGGTGCCGGCAAGGGCACGCAAGCGGCCTTCATTAAAGAAAAATTCGGCATTCCCCAGATCTCGACGGGCGACATGCTTCGTGCTGCCGTTAAGGCCGGTACCCCTCTCGGTTTAGCTGCTAAAGAGGTGATGGACAAGGGCCAATTGGTTTCCGATGACATTATCATTGGTTTGGTCAAAGAACGCTTAACGCAGCCCGATTGCGCCAACGGTTTCCTTTTTGATGGATTCCCCCGCACAATTCCACAGGCAGAAGCACTTAAGGCTGCTGGTATCCCGATTGATTTCGTGCTGGAAATTTCTGTTCCTGATGAAGAAATCGTGACACGTATGAGCGGTCGTCGTGTGGATCCGGTCTCAGGCCGCACCTACCACATTAAGTACAATCCGCCGAAGGTTGAAGGCAAAGACGACATTACGGGCGATCCTTTGATCCAACGTGATGATGACAAGGAAGAAGTGGTTCTGAAACGTTTGAGTGTTTATCACTCTCAAACAGAAGCTCTTGTCAAGTTCTATGGTGACTTGGCCGCCTCAGGTGACGCTACAGCTCCGAAATACCGCAGCATCAGCGGTTTGGGTAGCATCGAAGAAATTAAAAATCGCGTGTTCGAAGCTTTGAAGTAACACGAATTTTGATTGACTCAGGGCGAATCGTAAGATTCGCCCTTTTTTTAGTTGATCGGATGAATGAATCTCAGCGTCTCTACCATCGGACGCTTTTTCCACTCAGCATCGGTCACCAAACAGTACCAATCGTAAAGTGGTGAATTTTCTTTAGCGATGAGACTGTTGCTCGGATCGACCACCAGTGCATCAAAAGCAGCACTTAAGGTTGTGCTCTGAGGCGAAACCAGTAAACTCCAATGCTCATCATATTTTCGATCGTCTTTTAGTTTTCCAACATAGCCCACTTCAGCTAAGCGCTCTAAAATCGAACCGGCGGCCTCAGGATAGGAGTCCACTGCATTACATAACACGTGAATAGAAACAGAGGGATCCCCTTTTTCCTGAGCAAGCATCAGTTCATGCAAAAGAGCGACACCAGTAATAAAGTCGTTACCTGTTTTATTCATATCACTGTATCGACCGCTTGTGAGCATCGGAATCGTAGCCGCAATAGCTGCTCCCGAAAGCACTAAGAGCCAGGATAAATAAATCCAAAGTAAAACAACCGGGATCAACACAAATGAACCGTAAATGGTAGTAAGCGGTCCAGTGCTCAAGTAGTAGCTGAATGCCCACTTAATTGCCACACCGACAACTGTTACCAGAAGTCCGCCGATAAAAGCGTCAAACCACTTCACTTTACAGTTAGGGACATAAACATACAATGCTGCATACATCAGTGATTGAAATAACAGCTGAATGACCATAAGAAGCCATCCGGGCATAAGCACTTCAACACCAACTTCAATTTGTGTAAGAACATTGGTCAGAACCAAGCTGAAGGCAATAGCCATAGGCCCTAGAGTCAACAAAGCCCAGTAAATTAAGACACGCTGCATAACTGGACGCATTTGCCGAACGTGAAAAATGCGGTTAAGCGCTCCGTCAACGGTGTTAATCAACATGAGTGAGGTGATGGCTAAGCCTGCCAAACCGAAAATTGTCAGCCCTTGAGCATGTTCGGCAAAAGCCTTCACGTATCCGATAATCTGCTGGCTGTAAGCCTCAGGCAAAAGGCTGGAAAAAAGCAAAGCCTCCATCTCCGCCCTTCTTGCCTCAAATGCCGGAAATACCGCAAAACTCACCAAAATAACGGCTAAAAGCGGCACAAGAGAGAGAACAGTCGTTAAGGTCAACGAGGAGGCCACTTGATTGAGCTGCGTCTCTTGTATACGCACCCAAACAAATTCAGCCAACTCCCGAATCACTTCTTTTAACGGTCTGTGCTTGTAGTGACTGAGTTGTAAGTCCCAATCCATATCCTGTCGCTCATTGAATTAATCTAATAGTTCAATGGTAGCAAAGATTCAGGCAAGGCCAACTTCAGACCTTGCCTGAAACCGTACTAGAAATGAGCGGTTACTCTTCAGAAACCGTTTCTGCAATAACCTCAACAACTTTTTGAGGTTTGGGTCCTGGTTCCAGAACGGCCATGCTTTCTACGTGAGCAGTATGCGGAAACATATTCATAACACCAGCCGCTCGGATGTGCCAGCCGCCTTCATGGTGCAAAATCGCACAGTCACGAGCCAAAGTGGCCGGGTTACAAGAGACGTATACAACTCTCGGAGGCCGTTTATCTGTAGCAGCAAGCGTGCGGGCAAGCTCCAATGCACCTTCTCGGGGCGGATCAATTAAAACACGATCAATACCGCCTAATTGATTCCACAAGCTATCCCAATCCTCTGTTGACCAGGTAAACAAATTGCGGGCCACAAACTCTGTCTTATCTGCTAAGCCGTTGTCAGCTGCACCGGCCCGAGCTCTTTGAACAAGCTGGTCACTCCCCTCAATTCCAACAACCGTTTTAGCCCTAACTGCTAAAGGAAGAGTGAAATTGCCCAATCCGCAGAAAAAGTCTGCCACTCGGTGCTCCGGTCGCACATCAAGCAGGTTAATTGCTCGAGAAACCATCGTTTCATTGAGTCGGTGATTTACCTGCGTAAAGTCTGTTGGTTTAAACGAAATGTGGACACCGAACTCAGGCAACTCAAGTTTGAGGGCTGTCAAATCGCTTTCGTGCAACGGATAGCAGGAATCTGGTCCCTTAGGCTGAAGCCAGACACTGACTCCATACTCAAGCGAAAATGCTTCAAAAGCTGCCATATCAGCTGCGCTAGGCGGCTCCAATACTCGAAATACCAAGGCAATCGCTCCATTTCCGCCCATAGCCACTTCAATTTGGGGTAGGCGCTGTCTGATGGAAAGGCCTTCAACAAAATGACGCAAGGGGATCAGTAGATCACTCACCGCCTGAGGCAAAATTTTGCACTCAGTCATATCGGCCACATAGCTAGAGGAGCGTTCATGAAAGCCGACCAACACGCCACCCTTTTTCTCTACGTCTCGTACAGTCAGGCGAGCGCGGTGACGATAGCCCCAAAACGGTCCGTAAATCGGTGGCAAAATCGTTTCCGGTTTCACTTTGCCAATATGCCACAATGCGTCAAGCAAAACCCGCTGTTTAATGGCAACCTGAGCATTGGGTTCCAGATGCTGCATAGCGCACCCCCCGCAGCAGCCGGGCTGCAAACCAAAATGCTTACAAGCCGGTTTAACCCGAAGAGCCGACTCTTTTTCAATAGAGACTGCCCGACCACACTCATAACTGTTTTTATTACGGAATCGCTCATAAGTAACAGTCTCACCGGGCAGTGCCCCCTCAACAAAGACAACTTTGCCTTCGCGATGAGCAACTCCTCGTCCATCTTGATCAAGCGATTCGATATCAACCGTAAACTTTTCTAAAACCTTAGGGGCTCTTGCCATTGGAAATATCCCTCAAAATAGCGCCCGATAGCCTACTGAGAACGTCTCAGAATAAACAAAAACGGGCGCAGTAACACACCGGAACCTGGAAATATCCCGGACAAAAATTTATTGCGGCAAATATTCAACCGGATTGACCGGACGGTCATTGTGACGCACTTCAAAGAGCAAATTCACACTGTCGCTATCGCTATTGCCCATCTTGGCAATGACCTGACCATTGGTCACATTATCACCGCGCTTGACAAGCAACTCGCTGTTGTGACCATAGACCGTTACTGCGCCGGGACCATGGGTAATAATGATGAGTTTTCCGTAGCCGCTCACATTTTCTCCGGTATACAGTACTCGACCCGCTGCTGCGGCGCGGACATCGTCACCCATGTTGCCTGCGATTTCGATACCCTTGCTATTTTCATCACTAAATTGCTTAGTGATCTGATTGCGCGCCACTGGCCAAGACAGCATGGTATTGCCTAAGGGTTTTTGAGTTGCAGCTGCGTTGGTACCATTATTTAGTACCACGCTACCCGCCGTCTGCTGGGCAGCAACGGGTTCAGCACCGATCGTCACTTCAGTTGAGGGAGCTGGCGCCAAATCCACTGCAACGGAATCAACCGGCTGCGTACGAGCCGAGGTTAAACGAAGAACTGTTCCTGGTGAGAGCAGTGTAGGATCGCTAATACCGTTAGCACGAGCCAACTCTGTTGGATTGCAACCGTGACGCGTAGCGATGCTATAGAGCGTATCTCCAGGCTGAACGGTGTACGTATCTCCTGTCATAGAGACCGGAGCTGTCGTAGAAATGTCACCTGTTCGGCTATAAATAGGAGCTCCGACTTCCTGCAAGGCGCAGCCGACCAACATTCCACCAGCCATCATTGTGACAACCAAAACACGCAATTTCATAGACAAAAACCTCAACAAATTCGCATTGCTGCGTTAATCAATAGTTTTTTTAAGCCCTGCGCTCAACCACTCTCCTACCGAGCGCACAGCTGAATAATTTGTTAAATCCACCTGCAAAGGGGTCACAGAGACAGCCTTATGTTCGACAGCCCAAAAGTCCGTACCTTCTCCCCTATCCTTCGGCTGACCAGCCGCCCCCACCCAATAAATGGGAAAGCCCCTGGGACTCGTTTCCTTAATCACGCTTTCTGCGTGATGGCGACGGCCAAGTCTCGTGGCGACGACGCCCTGAATCTGAGATAGAGGCAAATTCGGAATATTGACATTCAGAAGCTGCGGTTGAGCATCAGATGCTTTATTTTCCAAAAAACGCTCTACAATGCCCTGAGCAAGGCTAGCCGCATCATCAAGATAATTCCATCCGCGCTCTATTTGAGAAAATGCAATAGAGTCAATTCCAAACAGATAGCCCTCAATAGCAGCCGCCACTGTTCCAGAATACATCGTATCTTCGCCCATATTTTGCCCACAATTGATACCAGAGACGACCAAGTCCGGCAATTCATCGAGTAAACCCGTTAAAGCTAAATGCACGCTGTCGCTGGGTGTTCCGTTGACAGTAAAAACACCTGGCTCGACTTCTTGCACTTGCAAAGGTCGAGTTAAAGTGAGCGCATTACTGGCTCCACTTTGATTGAACTCCGGAGCCACAACCGTCACGTAACCAAAACGCCTCATTGCTTTAGCAAGAGCCCGAATACCGGGAGCGCTGTAGCCATCATCGTTTGATATCAAAATTCTCATGAAAGTCCCTACAGAAACAAATTTTTAGGAATCAACTTTTCGATGGGATAATAACTCATTGAATCATATCGCATCAGGCGTGCGATTGCGATCTGATATTGTTAGAAAAAATAAGAAAATCCAAAGGCTAGGGCTGTATAGCGTAAGCCTTTGCCCAGTAAAATAAGAACAGAACTTTTTAACCACGGAATTCTCAGCCATCCTGCAGCTAGCGGCAGAGCATCGCCTACCACCGGAACCCAGGCAAAAAGCAGAACCCAAGCGCCCCAGCGATTGATGAATTGCAAAGCTTGGTCCGAGACTTTTTTAGGAAAAAAGCGTCCGAGGATGTAGCTTGTCATCGAACCCAAAGTATTTGCTACAGTGGCAACTGCCAAAGCTAGCCAAATCGCTTCAGGCCAAGCAGAAACGAGCGCAAGCAAAACCGCTTCGCTTGCGCCTGGAAAAAGAGTGGCAGAGACAAAGGCAGAAGTAAAAAGTCCGGCCAAAGCCTCATATAAAGTCAACTCCGGCATCAATCCTCTTCGGGAAGAATGCCTTCAATGACAAGCGGCTCTCCTATGGTATAAAAATGACCACCGGCCACATAATGCAGCGTTCTCAATTCAGCGGGCGCTTTTTCAAAATGCCAGTGCCCATTTGAGAAGACTCGGGTATCCGACCATGCTGCGACGCACTCACCGATAAAAAGATCGTACTGATTTTGAATATGCGGTTCAGACAAAATCTTAAAAATCATCCAAGCTGCACACCCGTCAACTAAAGGCATATCAAAACCGGGCATTGTAAAAAGCTTAGCTCCGCTTTTTTCGACCTTATCGGGCATATCGAATTTGCTCACTGCCCCCAGGCGCATAGTTTCCTTCACAATACCGGCAGTAGGAAGCTGTAAAGAAAAATAGCCGCTTTTCTCCATCAAAGGACGCGTAAAGTGAGTACTGTCAATCACGACTGTCGCCTTTGTTGGCGCTAGATCCAAAGCGCAAGCCCATGTTGCAGGCATAATATCGCTGACACCATCATAAGCCGCTGAAACTAGCGTTGTACCACCTACGTTTAAAAGACGATAAGCTTTGTTTAAATCTACTTCTGCCATAAAAGGACGCATCTTTTTCTCCTTAAAACAGCTTTAAGTTTAACTTCACTAAAAAGCAAAAAACGTCTTCATTTTTACCGTTTTTTTGCCCATTAAAATTCAAAGGAATATAAAACATCGAGTGCTTGATCAACTCCTGAGGCCGCCTCGATATAAAGCCGGGGAATCACCCGGTATCGCAGTGTCAACGTAGCCAATGAATCGAAAAGCCCCACTGCATATTTCACCTTCAGTCCTGGCAAAACATAGCCACTTACGGCCACCATGGAGCTCTCCCCGACGCCTTCAGTATCCACTCCCAAACCACTGATGCCGACTGCATTGCCTAAACTTTCAATTGCACGGTTACCCTGACTTAATCCCAAATTAATGAGTGCAGAGGTAATCATGCTGTTGTCATCCTCTCCAGCAGGATCTAGCCCTTCGCCTCGGATAAGATAGCTTAACGATTCGGTTTGACTTTTTTCCGGTTCGGTAAAAATAGTCACTTCAGGCATATCAGCTTGACCGGTCACCCGAACCCCGGCTATCACATCATCAGCGGTTTTATCCGGGTTTCGTATAGCCTCTAAATTGATGAGCGGATTATCTGCCGCTCCGGCAAACATAAATTCACCCCGTCTGACAATCAAATCCTGACCATAGGCTTTAAATTGCCCGTGAGGAACATTAATTTGACCCGTCAGGCCTAACTTGCCGTTATTTTGAACAACATGTAACTTTCCAGTCATGCGGGCTTTCAGTCCCATAGCATCCACTCGCACATCATCGCCAATATTGACGAAAAGATTGCTTTCAATTGGAATAGCCTCAGAACTGTCGATTGATTTAGGGCGTGGGCGATCCAAACGCACAGTATCGGCACTTACGTCCGTAGCACTAGCGGGCAGATCATAGACCCGAATTCGGGCCCAAGGTAAATCTATTAAACCATTCAAAGAAATTTTTTCAGCACTTGCCTCGCAATGTACGTCTGTTGTCAGGTCAAATTCAACAGCCGGCGGCATTGTTATACGCATTTTCACTCCCTTAGCCGCAATTCTGGTACTGCCTTGCGCCAATGTTTTCCAGTCGGCATCACCTTGGAGTGTTAAGCCACCCTTAGGCGTTTTCAATTCTCCTGAAAGTACGCTTTTATTGCCATTAAAAGTCAACTCAAATGAACTAGGCAGCATTTCAAAGGGCAGTTTCGTACTGTCAACCCTCATTTGTCGGATACCTGTCTGACCAAAAAGCTGAGGCTCTGACAACGTACCGCCAAGTCTCAAATCACCATATATGGTTCCTTCAGCAGTTTCTCCCGAAGAAAGCAGAGAATTAAACAAAAAGGCCGACAGTTTTTCAATTTTTAAATTCCCGGCTAAACGCCTCTGCTTCATCGGATCAATAATGTCAACATCACCGGAAAGTACACCATTTTGTGCTATTTTCACTGCCCACTTTGCATTAATTTTTTCTCCGTCGTTAGCCAAACCCACTTGTATTGAGTCAAACCCCATCTCAAAGTCGCTTTGCTCAAACCTATAGCGGGTTAAAAGCGACTGGCCGTTTAGGCTGACCTGTCCCGTCGGCAATCCCTCAAACCCTTGAGCAATTGTGAGCGTAGCATCAGCTTTTACAATACCTGTAGCATTGAATTGTCCAGGGATAAAGCGCTTGAAAAAATCCAGATCAAATTTTTCGAGTGCAATATGAAGATCAAAAGCTTTTTTATTGAGTAAATCAATTTCTAAATCGTTTCTCAGACAGATAAGAGCATGAGGGTGAGTCAAACAAAATTGACCGACATCTAACATCAGCTCTTTTGTATTAAACCCCAAGGCAATCTGATTTTGAAGACTCACAGGACCGTAATTAGTTTGTACCTGAAGAGTGCTAAGCGTTCCTTTCCAAAGATCCATAGCGTCGTTTAACGCACCTGCAAAGCTTGCGTTTAACCGAAAAAGCTTGGATTTAGAGGCAATTTTTAATTCATGAGCACTCTGAGAACCCGAAAAATCAGCATTAAAGCTATCTACTAAAAGCCCTGCAAGCGCAATGTCGTTTGCTACCAGACGAGCACCACCCGAAACGTTTTCTTCTGCACTCATTGCTCCTGTTAAACGAAGAAAACCAACCGAAGCACCTTGAGCCGAAAAATCATGAACCGTCATATCCGCATTAATCAAAGGCATCAACACTGGGCCTCTCACCTGCAGTCTGCCTTTAGCCTGCCCCTTTATGCCCTTTAGTATTTCAGAAAAATCTTTGGCATCAATATTCATAGCCAAATCAAGGTTGGATACTGTTGCATGGAAGCGAACATCTCCCTTTACCTCCAAATAGTTATCCCCCAAGTTCATACTCACATCTGACAAACGCAGCAGTTTTCCGTCTTGTCTTGTACTAACAGCCCCTTTGAAGGTTAGCGGGAAGTTTTTCCAAGAACCTCGCAGGTCAATGTTCGGGATATCAATACCGTCGGCAGTCCAATGAAAAGCGGATTGAAGCTCTTTTAGATCTAATACTTCTGTATCAATATCAATTATGAAATCTTTAAAGGAAATCTTTTGAATATGTATGGGCAGAGGCGCTCGGAGATCAATTGGGGAGGAATAATCGGCTGAACTAGCGCCATCAACATTTTGAGATTGTTTGAAAGTAAGTTCGCCAATTTTGACTGTAGTTCGTACATTTTGAATATAGAAATCGTTAAAGACGACTTCACCAGAAAACAGTTTATTGATATCTATGTGCCAGCCAAAGTCACCTACAAAGCGCAACCCTGCTTGCTCCCAGACCACTTGCTTTGCATCCAGGCTTATAACACTGCCGTTAAATGTGCCTTGAGTAAGCTGAGGGAAATAACCTTTAGCCTGACTAAGCAGTAAATGAAGACCAGGGGCGGTTGCGATCAAAAATCCAACAGCTGCACAAAAAAGAGCAAAGACGCTCACAAGAATCAGTGAAATGATCTTAACTGCTCTCATAGTTCAGGCCCCAATCCGATATAAAACTGTAGAGCATGCTTATCGGGATCTCCGACAGGCTTAGCAATATCCAATTTGATCGGTCCAAGAGGCGATTGCCAACGAACTCCCACGCCCACACCTTTTTTCCAATCCTGATCATTGAAATTATTGACTGCCTGGCCGATATCAAAAAACACTGCTCCCCACCAATTACCTTTTATCTTGTATTGGTATTCCACACTACCTGTGACCATTTTTTCTGCACCAGTTAAGTCTCCGTTACCATCCTCAGGAGAAATGGATTCATATTTATAGCCCCGGACGCTTCTGTCGCCACCAGCGAAAAACCGTAAATCCGGAGGCACCTGATCGAAATCATCAGTCTGAATCCAACCAAGGTGAGAGCGCAAAACCAAACGATGGCGCTTGGCAAATGTTTTTATCAGAGCGTGCTGAGCTTCTAAAACCACAAAATCAATGTCAGAACCCAACATCGAATTAGACCAATCTACTGTGTATCGCTGAGACAAACCCCAGGAGGGCATGAGCCCTCCGACAGTCGTCGTTTTAGAAAAACTAACCCCGGGATAAATCAGCATGGTGTGATCACTGATTTCACCTTGATCGAAGCTATCGAGTGACCAGCGCAAGTGCACATCTCTTTGCCAGCCTTCATAGGGTGCCCAATGCCGAGAAATCATCACTGATGCAGAGTTGGACTTTGTATCGTTTAAATCTTCTTTTTTTATACCGCCCTGAATGACCCAGTAGTGCTCTAATGCACTTTTTTCCAGCGGAATTTTGTAGCTTACATCAAGAAGCTGCTCTTTCGAAGAAAGTTCAGTCGAAGCCTCAAGACTATGACCGGAATCGTTAAGCCACGGCTTGCGCCACGTTACCGATCCCCTAGGACCTACGTCTGTTGAAAAACCCAGCCCAGTTTCAACTGCATTTTCTTTTTTTGCAGTGACATTGGCATAAACCGGCAAAGATTTATCTGTGCTGGCACGCCCTGAAAATATATCGGGGGAAACGACAACGGAATTAAACCAGCCTGTGGCAGACAGACGTCTGTTGAGCTCTGAAATGTCGTCTGAAGTGTAGGGATCCCCCTTTTTAAATGGCAGGAGATTGAGCAAAATCGGTTCTCGGATTTGACTGCCTCGAAAATAAATCTCTCCAAAACGGTAGCGAGTCTTCGCATCATAATTGAGTCTCCAAAAAGCTCTATTTTCTACAGCATTGACTCCTAACTCGCTGAGCGTGAATTCTCCGTCAAAATACCCTCGTCGCACAGCTGCTCGTTCAACCGATGACTTAAAATTCTCATACTCTCCATGATTGAGTTGGCGACCTTTTTTAGGCAAATTTTTCTTCAGACTCTCAAAAACCTCATCTTCTGCAGCCTCACCGCTCACAGTAAAGGTGGCAGCAGCTATCCGAGCAGGCTTTCCCAAATGAATTTGGGCGATCAAAGTTGCAGGATCTTTTCCTTTTGGTTCCTGCCAGGAATAATGAATAATGCTTTGGTAGTAGCCAAGCGCCTGCAGTGCCCTGGTAATGGCACGATCAACTTGAGAGCGATAGGTTTGCCGGACTTCAGTAAAACTATTTTGCTTCACGGGCGCTAAAAGCGCTTCGACATTACTGAGCACATCCCCGCTCACCCCTTGAACCTTTACTTCAAAGGCTGAAGCTGTCAGGGGAAGTACGCCTATTGATAACCACAGTGCTAGTCGTTTGGCATGCATAGCAAACACAATTTTCAAGCCTTCAACCTTTTTGATTCTAAACAATGTCATTAGCCTTTGAAATACAACTGATATTGCTTATCCAAAGAACCAAGAAAGAGGCTTACAATCACACAACAACAAAAAACATTTGCGTTTAGGTTCTATGGAAATTAAAACACTCAAAGGTGTCACACTCGCTTCCATTGCTGGGATCTGTTGGGGGTCAATGGGAGTAGCAGCTCAGTATTTGATGGCTCAGTGCCAATTTACCGTTTTGGATTTAACCTCTATTAGACTGCTCGGAGCTGGACTGCTTTTGATTTTGCTTGATTTCTTTTGGAACCGCACCAAACATATTAAAGGTGTCTTCCAGAAAGATAATTTCAAAGACATCCTGATCTATGGTTTCGCGCTTCTTTGTTCTCAATCAACATTTTTCTTATCAATTTCGAGTTCAAATGCGGCCACAGCTACGATCATGGTGCTCACTTCGCCTCTTTTCATTATTGCTTACCTTGCTATTGCTCATCACAGACGCATCAAGGTGCTTGAAATGATCTGTCTGGTATTAGCTATGCTCGGAGTTTTACTCATCATCACTAAGGGCAACTGGGACACGATGGACTTTTCTATAGCGGGCGTAGCCTGGGGCTTGGCTTCTGCCATGTTGGGAGCAATAGGCACAATTCAGCCTGGACGCGTTGTCAGAAAACTGACAGTTTTTCCCGTTATCGGTTGGGCAATGACTTTCAGCGGAGCTGCTGCTTGTCTGTATAACAATCCCTTTGAAACTAATGTTATCTGGAATACGATGGGTATCATTTGCTACCTACACATTGTGCTTTGCGGCACCATCGTATCCTTTTGTTGCTTCTTAAAAAGTATGGAATTTATCGCGCCCCCGATCGCCTCCATGCTTACCTGCTTTGAGCCACTTTCTGCGGTTGTGCTCTCTGTGGTTCTATTGGGAGCTACTTTTGGCTTCACTGAGGCAATCGGAGCGCTCTGTATTTTAGCTACAGTCTTTTTATTGGCACGTTCTAAATCAAGTTAAAGACATTGAGCAAATTTCTTTAACAATGTTGACATACATTTCAAAACCTACATCAAGCGCTTCTTCGTTAACGTCGAATTCTGGCTGATGATGTCCTGCCAAGTGATCGGCTCCCACAACAAAGAATGCAGCCAGCCCGCCTTTAGATTGCACATGACGAGCTAGAATAGCTGCATCTTCAGAACCTCCAAAATCCGATTTCTCGAAGATTGTTTTTATTGCAGGTATTTTTTGAGCACAATGTCTCAGAACATCAACAGATTTTTGATCATTTTGCAAATCGCAAACTGTTCCCTGATCAATGACTTCTAAACCGACAGAGTAACTTTTGGCGCAGCCAGCAAAAATATCTTGGGCTTCTTGGCTCATATAGTCATTAATTGCCATAGTTTCTCCGCGGATGTCCACCTCAATTGTCACTCGATCAGGAATAGCATTGCGGGCTCTTCCAGCGTGAAATGTTCCAACATTGACTCTCGTCATTCCATCGCCATGTCTGGCAATACCCAAAAGCTGCAACGTGGCTGAGCAAGCCGCTGCCATAGCGTTTCGACCCTTGTGGGGATCTGCTCCCAAATGAGCAGAGCGCCCAATGAAAGTCACATCAAACTTTGAACCACATAGAAAACCATAAGGATCAATAATCACCTCTCCATATTTAGCCTGCATACCAATGTGGCTTGCGAAAAAGAAATCTGCATCATCAATGATGCCTGAAGCCGCCACTGTTCTTGCTCCACGAGAACCTTCCTCAGCAGGCTGAAAAATTATTTTGATCTTTCCACACAACTCTTCTTTGTGCTCTGCTATCCAGCGCGCAACCGTCAACCCGATTGATGCGTGACAATCATGGCCGCAGGCATGCATGATGCCTTCTCTTTTTGAACGAAAGCCTTCACGATTGGGAGCATGACTTTCAGAATCTGTTTCCTGAACTGGAAGAGCATCAATATCGAACCGGAACACCAAAACTGGTCCCTCTTTTTCAAAACTTATCTCCCCAACGCACCCAGTAAGTCCTTCGGTCTTTTTCAAAAATGTTTCGGGCACCCCGTGAGCTGCTGCTCGGGCTCGTGCCTCATTGACCAATTCAATATTGCGCCCGCGTATAGATTTCTCATCAATTACCTCGCTTCCAATATGAACGTCATATCCCCAACTCTGCAATTTTTGAACTATGTACCAAGTAGTTTCAAACTCGGTCCATCCCACTTCGGGATATTGGTGTAAATGTCTTCTCTGCTCAATGAGCTGTTTATGGAAAGACTCTGACATAGGCCCACCTAATTCTGAAAAAATAACGGGCATTAACGCCCGTTATTACTGTTGTTATTTGTATTCTTTAATAACTTGCTCGATCCGTTCAAGAGCAGTCTTGATCGTTTGACGATTAGGACCATAAGAGAAGCGTACCCAGTGACGATACGGTTCTTTTGTCGGACGAACACGGAATGGACGCACATCAAAGAAGTGCCCCGGTACCGTAATCACTTTCTTTTGCAGACAGGCATAGAAAAATTGATCTGCATCAGAAAGCTGGCCGGGCAAGTTTTCAATACTCGCCCAAATATAAAACGTTCCCAAGGGTTGATTAGCAGGGGTGTGAATACCTAACTGTGCCAACCCCTCTATCATCATCTTGCGCTTAACAGCAAATTCCTTTCGTGTTGCTAGAAGCTCAGCCTCCGCATGACCCGGAGCAAGCTCTTTAATGACTCCTCGTTGAACCATGGTGGAGGGGCCCCCATCGACAGCACTAGCTGCGCGGTTAATCATTTCGATTAAGTATTTCGGTCCGATTGCCCAACCGGCGCGCCAGCCCGGATAACGGAAACCTTTGGTCAATCCATCAAAGACAATAACCGGATCACGGTTAATATCTTTTACATAAGGCAGCGCAGACACAGCCTTATCGGCTGGTGTTCCATCTTCGTTATAGGAGAAGGTTGCGTAGAATTCGTCTGCTCCCAGCAAACAATTTTCCTTTCTAGCTGCATCAATGTAACGCTCCATAGCTTCATCTTTAATCACTTGCCCGGTCGGATTGCAAGGATTAGAGAATACAAAAGCGTTCGGGCGTACATCGTGCATAAAGTCTTCAAAACGATCCACCGGAACGGTAAAGCCGTCCTTTTCTTGCGCACGTAGCTCAATTAATTCACAGTTGTGACGAAGAGGATAAAGATAGTCTTCATAGGCCGTGTAATCAGGATTTTTATAAGCAATACGAGTACCGTCCTTAAAGATGCTATATAAACGCGTCAAAGCTAATCGGCCACCGCAAGCAAAACTCACATTTTCTGCCGTATATTGGCTCATGCCCTTACGGTACGTACGGTTGACCCAATCGGCAATTGCTTCTCTGACTTCTGGCGTACCACCAACGGGACCATAAGCTGCGTCACTGGGCTCTAGTTTAAGGTCTTCGATACGGTCAGGCGCCCCTTCAATCGTTCCCACCTCAGGCTGGCCCTGCCCCACATTGCACCAATCCGGATGACCGTTATAAAAGCCCAGTTTAGAGGCCTCGTTAACTGTCCAAATTACACCCATATATGGCACATATCGAACCATTGGAAAATCTGTACTACCGTATTCCTTCATCATATGTCTCCTTGGAAATTTTGTTTTAACTATTTTAGAAAAGTACACCCTAAAAGAGAATGACAGATCTTTAATCTATAATTGTTAAAAAGACAATTAATGCAAAAATGAAAAAGACTGACAATCTGTTAGCTTGGAAACTTCTACTCACCATTGATCACATGGGCTCTCTAAAGCTTGCGGCAGAAAAGCTATGGATAGACCCGCCGATAGCCTCGCGCATGCTTGCAAGTCTTGAAAATGAATTAGGAATTTTCCTTCTTGACCGGCGCTCTCGTCCTGCCGTACTCACATCTCACGCCCAGGAACTGATACCTCACATCAGAGAGCTCATTAAAAATCATGAAACACTTTTAACACTGAGTCAAAGCATAAGTAAAGAGAAAAACCCCAAAATACGCCTCACTTTGAGAATATCGCTACCTGTGAATATGGACCGAACACCTATTCTTTCTGCTCTTCTTGATTACGAGTCTACGCATCCAAATGTTCACTTTGAAATTTTGGCTGACAGAGGTCTTCAAGCTTTGCTCGAAAAGCAGACGGACTTATCTTTCTGCTTTTACTCATCAGATCAACCAGGGTTGCACGAAACTTATGTCGATGACTTCTACACCTTTCTTTTGGTCAGTGAAAACTTCTTAAAAAAACATCATGCTCCCCAAACGATAGAGGAGCTAATTAAAAGTCCGATTCTGCTTCGCTATCAAAGTAGTCCCTATTACGCCGACTATATTGAAAATGGTACAGAAGAGTTCAAGCTAAGGCAGTGTGAAAAAATTAATTACGGTGATGCCACAACTTGCAAGGAGATGCTTTTGGCTGGTGCAGGCATCGCAATTGATCTGAATCTGGGCACCGTACGAGCTCAAATCAAAGATGGCTCAGTCACTGCTGTGATGCCTCAATGGCACCGTCCCGTTGCCAGAGCGCATGTTTACTGCAGATCGGAAAATAAGAACAGTCCGCTCTATCAAGAGGTTTTGAAGATTATTGTAGAAAATGGAAACTCTGATTTGACTAGCCCGTGGAGAAAATTTTCAGAACAATTCAAAAAGGCATAAAAAAGGGGATCAGAGATTAAACTCCGGTCCCCAAACAGGAGATTACACAATTTTCGGTAGTAAAGCTATCCCAGGAAGATTGCGTTAGCGATAATTGTCACAATCATGCCTGCAACCATAGGAATCCATGTACGACGGACAATTGCCATAGGCGAGACACCCGCAGCGCCAGCTACAGCAATAATTACACCTGCCACGGGAGACATAGCACGCAGCATACCGGAGGCAAATTGCATCGGTGTAACCAAGGAACTCACCGTACCACCGAGACCGGCTGCCACATCCGGAGCCAACACAGCAAAAGAAGAATAAGCCCCCACGCCAGAGCCGGTTAGGAATGTCACCAAACCAACAATAGCCGCCAAAATAACTGTCATGAAGTTTGTACCAGCATTAAATCCTTGAGCGGAGTTGATCAATATATCGATCAAGCCAGAGACACGCAAGGCGTTAGCAAAGAACTCTGCACAGATGATGAGCGAAACAATACCCGCAAACATCTTACCCATGGCCTGGAAGAAGCTCAACGCATCTTTGAAAACTCGTTTTGGATCACGTAAACGGATTAATTCAACTAAGACAACAAGAATCCAAACCAACATCAAAGCGGAAATCGTATTTAATTTGACGGAAGTGACAACAAGTTTGGAGAAAACAACCATCAAAACGATCGGCAAGCACGGGAAAATGGCATACCAAACCGGTACTTCAGGAGCATCGGACTTTTTCATCTCTGTTGCTTCAAAGTACACATCATCGGCTTTGCGGTCATAGTAACGCTGTACAAAATAGTGGGCAATACAAACAGCAATCAAAGTCGGAATAGCTACCGGGATTTGGCATTGCACAAAGTAGATAATCGGATCAAGGCCAGCCGTGCGAGCTGCAAGGTTTGCGGTACCAGAGGCCGGTCCTAAACACATACCCGCAGACGTACCGATAACTGCTGCAGCGGAAGCGGCCGAGACGCCTACTCCCTTAAGAATCGGGAACAAAGCAACCAAAAGAAGCATGGCAAGACCCGCAGCAGACGGGATCACCATCACAAGCACCTGACCTACGATATAACCACCTACCAAAACCAAGTAAGGAGCCTTGAGCATTTGTAGTGGCTTAACCGACAGGTTCACCAAAGCGCGGGCAGCCCCGATTTTATCCATATAAGCGGCAAAGCCACCGGCCGTCATAATGATAAAACCGGTACCTGCACTTTGTTTGGTACCGATTGTACGCAAGAGATCAATAACATCAAAACCCACAAAGCCTGAGGATTTCATATTTTTAGGTAAGAAATTGACATCTCCCAAACAAATAGCAACTAAAAAGATTGCTAAACCAGCAAACAATAAAACCATATGTGTCTGGTAGAGTTTGATCATTGCCCAGCCGGCAACACCGGTCACAATGATTGCAAAAATTGGAAGTAGAGCATCCATAAGTGTCTCCTTACTTTAGAGAATCGAATTCTGTATCTAGTTTGTTCATTGCTTCATCAACAGCAGCTAATCCGCTCGTTGAAAGATCTTTGTAATGATTCAAGGACAGTGCTTGTTCCTTAAGCATGTCGGCAACTTCTTGCTGATTAGCGCTGCCTTTAGTGCGGCGATGTTTGAGAATTTCACGAGGATCAAGACAAGCTTGGAATTCTGCTTGACTCATCGGACAAGCTGTATCAAAACCAGGCATTTCTTTTTCTACTGTTTCAGAATAAATACGCTTCATCTCTTCATACGGGAAAGTAAGCGGCAAAATACCGTTTGCACGGGCATAACTGACCATGCCGCTTGCAACGTGGTGACCCACTCTAAAGGGCAAACCATATTCAGCCATTAAACGGTCTGCAATTTCCTGACTAGCAGTCCAGTCAAGGTTAAGTTCTTCTAATGCCCTATCTTTATTGACAACCAGAGCGTCCAAAATTTTGCTAAAACGCTCCAGTGTCTTAACCGTCGCTTGAGCCAATGCGGAATGAATCTTCACTGACTTGCCGTCAATCATGCCCGACGGCACATTGTGCGAGCGGGTCACAACAGCCTCCGCATCGCTTATAACATCGCTAGCATTGCCACGACAGCTTATAAGCAAACCTGGATTGCGCTTTTGAGGCATCGCGGAGGACACATAGGTGTTGCCGTTACCCTCCGCAAGTAAGATCCAAGGGCGAGGTTGAGCATATTGAACCATGATGTCTGCGATCATCTCCCCAACATGAAGAGCAATAGAGGCTTGAATTTGAGCAAATTCAACCGGCAGATCCACCATGGATATTTGGGTTGCATCAAACGCATTACGAGTCGGAGCATCAAACCCAAGATATCTCGACATAGCTTCACGGTCTAAAGGCCACCCTGTACCATTTAATACACAGGCACCCATCGGGCAGCGATTCAGACGAGGAAGAAATTCCTGTAATCTTTCCCGATCACGCAAAAAACCAGCAATAAAACCAGAGAGATAATGAGCAAAACTTGTGGGTTGTGCAGCCACACCATTCGTATAAGAAGGCATAACTGTATCTTGATGGCGATTAGCTAAATCAAGAAGCTTTGACAACGTTTCTTCCAATGCTTTCATTACTCTGAAAAGGTTGTCACGCATAATGGCAGAGCGAAATGTTGAGTGCATATCCTGGCTTGAGCGCCCGACATGTATTTCTGTCACCTCTGAAGTGTTCGCTGCTGCAATTAATTTGGGCTCGAAATCGATAACACGTTTAACACGATTTAGAGGATCTTCGCCCGAAGCCAACACTTCTCTCAGTGCACGGGAAGCAACGAGTGCAATTTCCGGTTTAAGCAAACCTTTGGCTCCATTCGTAAGAATGGTGGCCTTATTAATTTGCCCCAACCAATAAAACTCATCACGAACCATAGATACTCCTTCGCAAACTTTTTTAACTGAATTGATTGCGAGTTTCTCACCTTGGGGCTCTCTATAACAGGCCTACTTAAGCAAAAATTATTTGCACAAAATGCAAATTCGAATTCAATGATTAAACACAAGCAATGAATTTAATAAAACTTCTCCATTCCATTAAATTAGTACGTAGCAGAGCAATAAAAAAGAAAGCTAACAGTAAAAATTAGAAATATCGGTTAGGAGTTCAATTGCCTGATATTAACGTTTCATATTTCTTTTGAACTTTCTAATTAATTGGTATTTGCATATATAACAAATTGATTTTGCGCAATATTCAAATTAGATGAGGCAGATCTTCATACAATTAATTTCATAAAAAGGGAGTACTGCTATGGCAAACCGTGTTGATAACTTACATGCTTGGAGAGTATTCGTTACCTATGCAGAAACTGGCTCTTTGAGTGCTTGTAGTGAAGTCATGGGAATTGAACCCTCCTCCGTCTCAAGAACAATTGAATCTCTTGAAAAGGGAATCGGTCAAGAATTAGTCTTGCATAACAGCCGCCCAATGGAATTAACAGAAGTCGGACAGAAAGCCAAAAAACACATTGAACCAATTTTACGAGCACATAGAAAATTTTTGGATACGTTATCGTCTGACTCTGCATCGCTACAAGGCAACATTAAGCTTTCTGTTGCCCCTGGTTTTGCCAGCCGACGTTTAATGCCCTTTCTAACAAAGTTTTCCAAACTCTACCCCAACTTAGACATTGATGTAGTTGTTGGTTATAAAGAAATTGATATTGCAAAGGGACGGTGCGATCTTGGTGTCCTCACAGGCGTTCCCACTTTGCCAGGTTTAGTCTACATGTATCGAGGTCGTAACATTTATCTCCCTGTTGCTTCTGACGAATACATTGCTTTGCATGGAATGCCGATTCACCCAAGAGATTTAGCCAAACATACTGTCTATGCCTATAACGGTCCTGTCAGACAGGAAACTAAAACATTGTGTCGAGGTGATGAAGAAATCGCTCCAAATTTGCATCGCGTAGTAAGAATGGCCGATATAACAACAATCCGACAAGCGGTTATCGCCGGTAACGGTGTTGGTTTAGATATTCCTCTGGTCCAAATTTGGGAAGATTTAGTCGCCGGACGACTTGTGCCTATTATGCCAGGGTGGATGAGACGACCCGAGGAATGCTTCATTGTGTGCTCTAAAGCGAACTGGCACTTCAGACGAATTCGCATCTTTCAACAGTGGTTTGCCGAACATATGAAGCAAACCTTTGACGGATATGAAAAGCGGGTGGCCGGCATTGTCGGCTTGCCCCAAAGTCCGACAATGTCCTCCTCTGAAATTTTCCGTACTGCTAATCATTAGTTTATTTCTTAGACGTATGTGTAACTCTCTCCAATTTGCGTACTTCGCAAATTAGAGTTTCGCAAAATAAGATGAGCAAAATCAGTCGCATAGCTATGATGAAATCGTTCTTGTTCCCAAACTCTAAGGAGAGACCAAATGAAAAAAGTTAGTATCGCAATTGCCGTCTTATCTGCATTAGCCGCAGCTCCTGCCATGGCGGCTCAAGTTCAAATGTACGGTATCTTGGATACAGGTATTAATATTCAAAAAATAGGTAAAGGTGATACCACCTACACAATGGAATCTGGACAAAGAAGTGGTTCACGTGTGGGTATTAAAGGTTCTGAAAAAATCAGTGAGGATTTAGAAGTTGGTTTCGTATTAGAAAACGGCTTTGATACAGACACCGGTGCTTTAGGAGATGAAGATCGCTTCTTCAACCGTAATTCTTATGTTTATGTCAAGGGTGATTACGGCACATTGAAATTAGGTCGTACGGGAGCTTTATCTGGTGGATGTAACGGAAACATGTTCGCAGGATCCGCTACACCTTTCGGTATTACTTGGGGCTTAGCTGGTGCTAACAAAACGATGCAAGGTTTGGAAAGCCGTATTGACAACTCCTTCACCTACAATACCCCTAAGATGGCGGGCTTCACACTCTACGCTCAATTCTCCAATGGTACTGATGGGGACGACCATACTCAAGAAAATAAGGCTGAACGTTACACTGCCGTAGGTGTTCGTTATAACGTTGGGAACTTGGATGTTCGTGCCGTAGTTGACCAGACCCTAGCTACCGGCCACTTTGATAGTGACGACAAGGTCACAGCTGGTATTACAGCAAACTATAAGTTTGATTTTGCGCGTATCTACGCAGCTTACCAATACGCAGAAAATGCAACCTTCTCGAATAATGCTGGTGCCCCCTTCCGTCCAGACCTTGATCACTCTCACGCCTTTATCTTATCGGCACGAGTACCTGTGAGTGGTGTTGAACTAATGCCTCAAATCGCCTATGTTCGCGCCTCCGGAAAGGGTGATGAAAAGGGACAAGATTTTGATCGTCTTGGTTTAACGTTGGGAGCAAGCTACGATTTGAGTAAGAATGTAGACTTGTACGCTGCTGCTACGTACGCTCGCTTTGGTCAAGACTTCAAAGATCATGAAAAAGGCGATGACGCATGGGAAGTCTTGAGTGGCATCCGCTACTCCTTCTAATAGAGGAAACATCTATTATGAAAAAATTATTATTTACTTTGCTATTAAGTTCTGCCTTTGCTGCAACTTCTGCAAGTGCTTTAGAAAATACAGTCCAACCTGAAGTCACCGATTTAGGAATTAGCAATCCTAAGACCGGTTTGATTGTTGGCAACTCTTATTCGTTCTACAACTGCGGCGTCCACAGTTATCTTCGAGGCTTGACACGTGAAGCCAAGCAACCTTGGAAAGCTCGAATTCTAACAATGAGTTCTGCGATGCTTTCTTACCATAACGTCAAAGATTATCTGACGCCAAACAAAGAAATGGATCCCTATGCAAAGAGCAAGCCCATGTTCGATGTGGTGTTCCTGCAAGGGCAAAGTAACGAACCAATTAATGCCAAACGCAAAGCAACGTTCCAAAAGTACGTTGCATTACACGCTGAGACAATCCGCAAAGCCGGTGCAGTTCCAATTTTGGTTGCCACTTGGGCTAGACAAGATAAACCGCAAGATACCAAAGCATTAGCAGATGAAACGATTAAAGCTGGTAATGCCAATCATGTCATGGTTTTGCCTGTTGGCTTAGCTTTTGCAGAAAGTTTGAAATTGCGTCCTGACTTAATCATGCATCAGGAAGATAAAAGTCATCCCTCCGCAGCCGGTTCCTATCTTTACGGTGCCATGATGTATTCGGTGTTATTTAAGAAGAGTCCCGAGGGTTTCAAATATCAAGGCGGTTGTGAGAAGCCGTTGAAGGAAGCTGACATTAAACACTTACAAAATATCGCATGGAAAACTGTCAAAGAGTTCTACGGTTGGTAAGACTTTCTCCTATCCTGTTCCACTAACTTGACATCCTCCTCGCCATTAATGGCGAGGATTCCCTACAGCGTCATCGGCTTCGGCCGATGATCGCTTCGATGGGTTCCTGCTGCTGATCCGCGCCATGGAGTCTCTCCATCCGCTGATTCACTCGAACCCGATCCTTTTCATCGAGCTCCCCACAGGCTGACATGCGCTGCCCGCGCACCTTAATATTGATCGCTCCAACTACGTCGGCGTGGCCTCCATAGCCGCACTTCACGCACTTAAACTTCGACTGACTCGGTCAGTTCTCTTTCGACTCGAAGGCGCATTTCGGACAGATCCTCGAAGTGCATTGCGCAGCTACCTTGATCACCGTTGCTCCTCTTTGTTCACATTTCCAGTTCAACCGTTGGAAAAATTTTCCCCAACCCTGATCCAATATTGCTCGGTTTAATCCTGATTTCTGAGCAACATGACGGCCCGGTGCCTCCGGTGTCCCCGCTGCACTGCCTGTCATGTTCTTTATCTTCAAGTCTTCACGATAGATCACCGCGTGTTTTTTGCTCAGATCCAACGCTACCTTGTTGATATAGTCCTGACGGATATTGCCGATTCGCTGATGCAACTTCGCTATGGATTTTTGCTCTTTTTTCCAGTTCTGGCTGAACTTTTGTTTGCGTGACAGTGCTCTTTGCTTTTGTGCCAGTTTCTTTAAATGCTTTTTCAACGCATTGCACCGCGCTATCTGTGTTCCGTCCGATAGAGTGCAAAACCACACCACACCCATATCCATTCCCACTTCATCACCGAGGCGAGTCAGTACTTCCTTTTCATACTCTGTTTGAATGGACACCTACCAGCCATCGGCCTTACGGATCACTGTCACATTCTTCGCTTTGCCTTCGATATAGCGGCTTCGGCGGTATTTCACAAAACCGATGCCAGGAAGATACACCTGCTTGCCGGTTTCATCGAGTTTGAATCCTTGTGGGTAGTGAAAGCCGTCCGATGAACCGTGTTTACGATGAAAGACGGGAAAAGCCGCACGACCGCAAAAGAAGTTGCAGTACGCCCGTGACAGATTCTTCATGGATTGCTGAAGGCACTGCGAGTAGCACCCGGAGAGCCACAGCGTTTGAGGATCTTTTTTCCACTCGGGCAATAATGCGGACAAATTTTTGTAGCTGGGACGTTGACCGGTTTTCTTCTCATACTGTTCTTTGGCCCAAGCTAATCCCTTGTTGTAGACATAGCGGCAGCAGCCGGCAAAGCGAGCCTTTTGGCGGGCTTGTCGGCCATTGGGTTTGAGTTTGAAGAGAAAACCTTGACGAAACAACATGCGATAGAGTTTTACTTGGTCTTTGTGACAAAGTATCGAAGGAATGTATTCACAAAAGAGATTTTGCCCAATTTAAGACAGACCTTTGAATCGGTGTGTCGGGATTTTGAAAGTGAGCTGGTGGAGTTTGACGGAGAAAACGATCATGTTCACTTATTGGTGACATATCTGCCGAAGGTGTCGGTGGCGAGATTAGTCAATAGTCTCAAGGGGGTATTGAGTCGAATGATCATGCGAAAGTGGCACGAGAGCATCCAAAAACAGCTCTGGAAGGGTGCCTTATGGTCTCCGTCGTACTTTGCAGCGAGCTGCGGGGGAGCGCCCTTATCCATCATTAAACAGTACATTGAAAATCAAAATACGCCCCGCTAGCTGATTGGCATCGGCGTTGCTTATATCCCCGACATTAATGACAGAGCTTTACGGAACTGGTGGTAAATTTCCTGACCGTGATGATGGGGATATTAACTGGACTCTGCTGGTTAATATCCCATTTGTTTAGAAAATATGCTAAAAAAGAACAGCGATTAAATCCGCTTTGGAATTTGTTTTATTGAAAGTAGAAATAAAAAATCTCATACTGCTTGATGCGGTATGAGATGATATGCTGGCGTCCCCACGGGGATTCGAACCCCGGTACCGACCGTGAAAGGGTCGTGTCCTAGGCCTCTAGACGATGGAGACGCAATTCATTTTTTGGTGGAGGTAAGCGGATTCGAACCGCTGACCCCTTGCATGCCATGCAAGTGCTCTACCAACTGAGCTATACCCCCGAAAGAGTTTTGCATTTTATAGAGCCCTTAATAAAAAATCAAGGGCTTATTAAAAAATTTTTGTTAGGGCTTATTAAAAAATTTTTAAAGCGTTCCCATGTAAGTAATGATCACCGCATTGATTAGGTCAATGAGGAAAGCACCGACCAGGCTAACAATTAACCAAGCACGCGCATTGGATCCATATTTTTCCGACAAGGCCTGCATCACCGCCAATCCGTTTGCGGTTGACCCCATTGAAAACCCGACTCCGCCGACGCTGAGCATCACGGTGTCATAATTCTTTCCAAAAAGCAGGAAAATGAAAAACCACGAAAAGATTAGTACAAGAACGGCCTGGGCAAGCAAAATCACCAACATCGGAATGGCTAGGTTTACTAATTCGGCTAACTTCAAACTATTAACCGCCATCGTCACAAAAAGCACCAGACTAATATCGGCTACTGCATTAAGACCGACACCGTCAATCCTAAGACTTTTCGTACAATCCATCAGATTGCGCACAATCGCAGCCACAATCATTGAACCGATATAAGCCGGCAAAGTGATAAATTGTCCTAAAAACTCAGAGACAATACTTCCCAAAGCCATACAGACCGCTACCAAGCCCCCAGCTTTCATCAATTCGTCAGTGAAAGATGGTTTATGTCCGGCTTCTTTTGCTACGATGTCAGCTTGCAAATCACTGGGAATATGCAAAGACGGTTCAGGCTCGCTAACTGGCTGCGGCGTATGGATTTTATAGCGTCTGATCAGCCACTCACCAAACGGACCGCCCAAAATTAATGCTGCAGCCATTCCAAAAGTTGCGGACGTAATGGCAACGGCTGTCGCACCCGTAATACTATAGGTTTGCTCAAAATACGGACCAAATGCAGCAGATGTACCAAGCCCTCCCATCATGGAAACTGCGCCGGTTAAAATCCCATAATGTTTATCCAACCCCATCAAAGCAGCTAAGGACATCCCTAAAACGTTTTGCAAAACAGCCAAAACAGAGACCGACACCAAAAAACCAACCAAAAGCTTTCCACCTTGTTTTACAACTTTAATGCTCGCCATCATGCCAATCGTTGTAAAAAAGGCAAGCATCAATAAGGTCTGCAAAGTTGAATCAAAATGGACAACCAAAATCTCCGATCCCTGAAGAATCGACAAAATAATGGCTAAAATCATGCCGCCAACAACTGGGCTCGGCATAGAAAGGCGCTCCAGAAGAGAAACCTTGCTTTTCACCCAAACTCCAAGATAGTAGGTCACTACCGCCAAAGCCAGGCTTTGAATCATATTAATGTTGAGAATCCACGGACCGTCCTTTAATTCAAAGTCCATTTTGACCCCCATTGTTAATTTAAAAACAATATATTGATTTAAGATAATAGCTCGAGTTCGATTGATGAAAAAGCCAAAGTGTGGGAGAAAGTACTTAGAGGAAGAGGAATTACTGAATTAATTTTTGAAGTTCTGAGGGAAATACCGTAGGAACTTGAGAAAAAGAGACCTAGTTGAACATTTTAATTTCTGTTGACAGCTCTTTAATCATCAAAAAATAAATAATGATTATGACATTAACTCATAATGTTGGCGCTTGAATCATTGTTTCGACACAATGTCACGGGTGGATTAGTTGAATCATTTAAGCAATGAAAACCGACCCTTGAGAACCTCTGATCTGACGACTGAGGTTCATTTTTTTTTGCCCTGCGCAAATACAACTGACAGATTCTTCATAGGAGGATGCAGACAGAACTGCATCCTCCTTTAATTTCAAAGTTAGACCACAAAGCGAGGCGCCACCGGTTCTCCGGGATCCACGACTAGTGTCTGGATACCTTTTCCTTTAACGAACTCTTCACCGTACTGCGTACAGATAACCGTCCCGTTTGTACCGTAGACATGACCATTCTTAAACACAGTCTTACCCTTGACAAAAGTAGCTACTGGTTTTTGCGTATCATAGTCATAAATCGTTATATCAGCATCTGCCCCTACGCTCAAATGGCCCTTACTCTTCAGCCGCAGCATACGAGCGGGATTTAGCGAAGTCTTAGCAGCAAATTCTGACAAAGTCAGAATGCCTAACTTCACAAGAGAGAGCCCTTGTTGCAGGATCACATTACGCGGAATGCAGCCGCCATCGGTGGATATCGCATCAACCACAAAGCTGCCGTCAGGGCGTTTTGCTTGAGCTAACCACACACGAGGAAGCGGGGGATTAACGTTAAAGGATCCGCCCACATCGGTGTTATTTTCTTTCCAAAGCTTCAGCCCTTCTTCACCTGTCACGAGGTCAGAGTAGCCGCCCGCATCATAAACCGCCCAAACCTTGTTAGCGTTAAATGCCGCTTCAATACCCTCACGATCATCTGTAAAGCCAAACCGCTTCAAGCAGTTGCCCGTTACCTTGGACTGCACTTTGCCATTTTCGAAACAAGTCAGGCGCGTTCCGTTGCGCGGAGAGATATAACTTTCGCAATGAATATGATCATTAGCTAAAAGTAAGTCAATTGCCTCCTTGGTTTCTTCCAATTCAGGACGAATGGCTCCGCGGCAGTAAGCGTTAATGTGGGCCAAGTGCAAGAAATTGCCTTGGCTCAACTCGACAGCTTCACGCATACCTTCAATGTTAGAGCCATGTTCACTTGTACCTGCATGCCAAGCGATGTAGGCTCCGTGTTGCAATGCGGTTTTAATTAGTAAAGAAGATACTGCGGGCTTTAACGGATAATGTCCGCCCAAAAGCTTCACGCCCAAAGCACCTTCCTTCATGGACTGATCAATAAGCGCATCCATTTCTGCTTTAGAAGGTTCATTGGTCTTAAAGGTAAACGGAGGCGAGGCAAACTGAAGAATGGCGCAGTTAATACCTGCTCCATAAATTGGAATATTCTTTAAAACATTATCTAAGGGACCTGCCATATCCAAAGCCGTAGTCACACCGGCCATAGCTAGCATCTTAAAACCAAAAGGAGAGCCCCACATTTCACCTAGGTGCACGTGACTGTCCACTATACCGGGCTGAAGCACTTTACCGGCATAATCCTCGACTACTCGGGCAGCGCCCCCGGGGAGATCCACTCCCACCTCAGCAATCTGGCCGTTTTCAATTGCCACATCTCTGACCGCCTCAATGCGATTTAGCGGGTCAACAACTGTGGCGCCTTTCAATAGCAGATCCCACATAAAACTCTCCTTATTCAAGAAACCAAACAACAGAACGAGCTGCCATACTTTTTAAGTCTAACGCTAAACAGATTAACGAAATCCAACTCAAATCAAAAATACAGAGAAAATGCTTTGTCAGAAGGAAAAATATTTGATGCTCTATACGCTACGAGCTAATTTTCAGGCATACTTTTCCCATCAAAAATTATCCTGCAGACAACTTCAGAATCCCTTGTCTGCTCTCTGTCTCGTTGAGTTTTACTCATTGAGACTGTGAGGGTTTTGTTTTTGTTTTTTTCTTTTATCTTTTGGAGAGTCTCATGAAATCTGATATCGAAATCGCCCAAGAGGCGAAATTGATTCGCATTGATGACTTAGCTCACAGTGCCGGCTTGTCCGACGATGAGTTTGAACCCTATGGACGTGACAAGGCCAAAGTTTGCCTACACAAAGACCGTAAGCCTCACGGTAAACTTATTTTGGTCACGGCCACTTCCGGCATGCCTGCTGGTTCCGGCAAAACCACAACATCTATCGCACTAACTCAAGGTTTAAAACGCTTGGGTGAAAAAGCTGTTGTTGCACTGCGCGAGCCCTCGCTCGGCCCCTGCTTTGGTATGAAAGGCGGAGCCGCCGGCGGCGGATACTCCCAAGTACTTCCGATGGAATCCATTAACCTGCACTTTACAGGTGACTTCCACGCAATCACTGCTGCCAATAACCTTTTGGCCGCTATGATTGACAATGCCCGCCATCAAAGACAAGTGGATTTAAAGACAGTCATTTGGCGTCGTGTTTTGGACGTCAATGACCGCATGCTGCGCAATATCATCACAGGGTTGGGCGGTCCTGCAAACGGCATTCCGACCGAAACCGGTTTTGATATCACTGTTGCCAGCGAACTTATGGCTGTGTTGTGCCTAGCAAACGACCTTGATGACCTACGTGCCCGCATCGATCGTCTTGTTATCGGCATCAAACGCGACGGCTCGGCCTACACCTGTAAGGAATTAGGTGCAACAGGTGCTTTAATGGCCCTGCTTTTGGAAGCGATGAAACCCAATCTTGTTCAAACGATTGAAGGTAACCTTGCTTTTGTGCACGGCGGCCCCTTTGCCAATATTGCCCACGGTTGCAATTCTGTCGTAGCAACTAAAGCAGCCTTGACCCTGGGTGACTGGGCGATTACAGAAGCCGGATTCGGCAGCGATTTAGGTGCTGAAAAGTTCATCAACATTAAGTGCCGTGCCGCCGGCCTTAATCCTTCTGTCATTGTATTAGTGACCTCGACCAAAGCTTTGAAGTGGCACGGTTTAGTTCCTCTTGCCGATATTGGCAAGCCAAATCCAGAAGCTTTGAGAAAAGGTCTATGCAATTTGGATGCCCACATTGAGAATTTAAAGCATTTCGGACCTGAAATTGTGGTGAGCTTAAACCACTTTGCTACCGACACTGACGAAGAAATTGAAATTATCCGTAACCGCTGTGCAGAAAAAGGTGTTCGTTTTGCGGTCTGCGATGGCTTCAGTAAAGGTGGAGAAGGTGCTGTGGAATTGGCTCGTGCCGTAATGCAGGCCGCAGCTGGAGAAACCAAACCTTTGCACTATTCCTATGAGCCAGATGATGATGTGCTCACCAAATTGGAAAAGCTTGCCGTTAACGTTTACGGTGCTAAAGATATTGAGTTATCTTCCGCTGCGAAAAAAGATTGGAAGCAAATTCAAGAGTTGGGTTTTGATCGTTTACCGGTTTGTGTGGCTAAAACGCCTTACTCTTTATCACACGAACCCACTTGGTTGGGTGCCCCCAAGGGCTTCACCCTGCCTGTTGAACGCCTGATTTTAAATGCTGGTGCCGGTTTTGTAGTAGCAACAACAGGGGCTATTATGCGTATGCCGGGTTTACCCAAACAACCAGCCGCGCTTCGCATCGATGTTGTTAACGGAAAAATTGTTGGACTCTCTTAATGTCTGACTAGTTTTTCTCATTTCCCAAAGGCTCTGCAGCTTCTAGCGGAGCCTTTTTTCGTGTTGTATTCTCTCTTTTGCTAGACTTTCGGATAAAGAGAATTTTTGATTGAAATATGTTTAAAAAGCTCGAGCATTGTACTGACGTTGATAACGCCGGCGTGCTCACCTACCCGTATCACTACAGCCCTCATCCGTCAGTCATTGAGGCAGCGCGCCTAGTGCGCGAACATTTGGATGAATTTGCCCACAACCAGGCCGGTCGCCTGGTTGCTGTTCTGGTTTGCCGTTTAGCTGACCAGAGCCTGGGCTTTATTACAGCCTGCGACCAATTTGACACTCCTGATTCTTATTTTGAAAAAACATTTTGGCAGCAGTTGCCTGCTGAAAAGCTCAAGCCACTTAATACCGAACGCATTGAAAAGGCTTTTGAGGAAAAACTCCAGGCTCAGGAAAAATATCTTCGATTCAAAGATGAAGCCAGAGCTCGAAAAGAGCACCGTCAGCAACAGCGTGCAAGCGGGGTATTTAATCGACAGGCTCTGATTGCATCGAGTCAATTTGATTCGGGCGAGCTTGAGCGGTTAAAGCTAAAGTACATTCTTGCCCTTCAAGCAGAAGAGGCTGCACGATCAGATTTTCAGCACCGCACTCATGTCGCAGTTGAAAACGAGTGGAAAAGACGTCTTGAAAGCATTCGAATTCAAAATAAAACACTGCGTTCAGCCTCACTTCTTGAATTGTTATCCGGCTACCTTAACCGAGAAGATTTACTGAAAGGCATTTTGAGATCAGCGCTGCCTGCCTTGCTTAATGAGGCTTATTGTGAGGGTGTCACACCTATTGCAATGGGACAATTTTGGTGGGGACCGGTTGCTAGCTACGATGCCCGTGGAGAGGGTACCTTTTATGCTTTCACGCGTGAGCGTCATGAAAAGCTTTTAGAGTTTTTCTTAGAAGGCGAGCGTCTTGAAAAAAATCAGCTGGCATTAAATACTTTTAAAAACTGGGAGCCTGACATTGTTTATGAAGATAACGATCTTGTTGCTTTTAATAAGCCCGCCGGCATGCTCTCAGTTCCGGGAAAACTTCCCGTCAACGACTTATACTCAATCGCTATGAAGCTTTATCCGCAGGCAACTGGACCAATGTTACTGCACCGTCTGGATATGGCAACTTCCGGCGTTTTGCTTTTTGCAAAAAATAAAGAGACCCATAAAGCGCTTCAAGCTGCCTTTGCCCATGGAAGTGTTCGTAAACGCTACATAGCATTACTTGAAAAAACTCCTAAAAAAAATGAGGGAGAAATCAGTCTGCCTTTATGCCTAAATCCTTATGAGCGACCGAGGCAAATGATTGAATACACGTACGGCAAGCCCGCAGAAACACTCTTTAAAGTCCTCAATATCAATGAGAAAGGACAAGCTCGAGTCGCTTTTTATCCAAAAACTGGACGCACACACCAATTAAGGCTTCATGCAGCGCATGCCGAGGGACTTGGCTGTGCAATTGTCGGCGACGATCTTTACGGACACCCTTCCGATAGGCTTTATCTGCACGCTGAAGCTATTCGCTTTATTCACCCTTCGACGGGTCAACTTTTAACGATTGAGGCTCCCTGCCCATTTTAGTTTCGTTATGTTTGACCTTTTTCTTTATCACCTTAACCTCTGTTTACCACTTTTTCTACTGGTTATTTTGGGCTGGGTGCTGATTAAGTGCAGACTTTTTGAGCAAAATATCGTTCATGCACTCTCGAGCTTTACCTTTCGCTTTTTAATGCCGGCGATGCTTTTTTCGCTAATGAGTGATCTGTCAAAAATGCCCCCTGTGGATTGGCGGGTACTTATTGCTTTTTTTGGTTCCTGCATTTTTGTCTATTGTTTAGGCAGAGGGCTGGGGCGCTTTTTCAAGCTCGACAATACCGGCAAGACTATTTTCGGCATGGCGGCCATCTTTGGCAACAATGTTCAGCTCGGTGTCCCCATCGTGCAAGTCAGTCTTGGCAATGAAGCGATGCCAACCATCAGTTTATTGATCATATTCAGCGTGTTGTTACTTTGGACTTCGGCAATTGCGAGCGTTGAATTCGGTCAGAGCAAAAACTTTAAAGATTGGGGAAAAATTTTTCGCTCGTTACTTAAAGTTTTAAAAAATCCGGTCGTGCTCGGCATCATTACTGGAAGTGCCTGGGGACTAACAGGCCGGGCTCTACCTGATTTTGCTCTGCGAACGCTAGACTGCATCTCTTTGGCGACTACTCCTATTGCATTAATTGTCGTCGGTATGGGCTTGGCTCAGCATAGCTTTTCAGCCGCACTGCCTAAAGGACTTGCAATCTCAAGCCTTAAGATCATCGTCCATCCAATTCTTGTTTATATTTTTGCCTGTTTCATCGGACTTGATGAGATGACAACCAACGCTTGCGTGCTCACCGCTGCGCTACCTGTTGCTATCAATGTGTATTTGATGGCCTCAGAATTTCGAAGTGAAGAGGGCGCAGCCAGTAACGCTATTTTCGTTTCTACTATGCTCTCAGCTATTTTGATTCCACTGACGCTCGCTATTTTGGGAGTTCGATTTTAGCCTCAAGACTTTCGGGGGCAGATTCCTGTTCTCTTTTTGTCAGTCCTGATCAGAAAAAATAATTGTTTAACGTATGCCAGGGAATTCCCCGTGCGTAAGCGCGGGGATGGATATCAGTAGGTGAACGTGATCGCGTGGGCTGTTGATCAATGCTGATATCAATGCTGCGACCAATATAGGTCGAAAAGAACTCGGGGATGAGTGGCTGAAACAGTTACTCGAACTCGATGGGGGCGTCTTAGTGGACACGCCCGCCGTTGTACGAAATCTGCATGCAGGTGCGGATAGTCGTCAATGGCTAGAATTGGGGATACGTTCCCAAGAAACCTTGCACGTAAGTGCGCGGTAGTTCAT
>ERZ894194.142-NODE-142-length-64700-cov-27.074747_pt1 | contig 64700 bp, 40 predicted proteins | sample MGYA00380283_ERZ894194 | MGnify/ENA primary metagenome ERZ894194 (study PRJEB32331, sample SAMN06328448) | human gut metagenome | biome: human gut microbiome; feature: stool | host: Homo sapiens | collected 2013-02-13 ... | reverse complement strand
ACGCAAGAAAGAAGCCTCCGAAGGTACGAATTAAGTCTTCCGACCACTAGTGCCCTTTGGGACTTGTGATAGTCTGATTGATAGAGCAGCATCATTCATTGGAGCTGCTTTAATCGGTTGGATTGGGTAAAGATAGCGAAATTTTTGACGGAATCAATGGATATTGCGAAATAAACGCTATATTTGCCGTTGAGAGCCCCGCACTTACATATGGCTCGCGTGACTTCGGGCGCAGAGGCGCCCCTGTGGTGTCCCCTCGGGGATGCCGCACTGCACTTGCTATGTGCAGAAGCCGACGCGGGACCGAGGGCGGGGCTCGTAACAGTTTTTTCTACGAGAAAGCGTTTACTCGACGCTCTTTCTTGACATCTTGAAATCTGGAAAATTTCTTTGGTATGGTCAGGAGAGCAGCAAACGGTAGATGTCTGGTGGATATGTCATATTCTGCCGGCAGCCGGTGCGACCGAAAAGCACGGGCTGCGTGGGCGTATAGTCATATTCTGCGTGAGGCTTCTGCAAGTTTGCTCGTTCCACCATACCGGGCATTCCAGAGCCTCAAGATGTGGGACGGGCAGGCAAGTACAGCTCTCACGCTTGAACCAGTATATGTTTTATAAGTGTCTATAAATCAAAAGAAACTTTACGGCATCAAGCATAAATGATACCATAAAGTTCCCATTGTCTGCAAGAAATCAATCTTGCGCTATTTCCTTCTAAAGACGAACTGTTAGCTGCAAATTAGCGATTAACATCCATTAACTCGTCTTTCGCTGTTTCTATGGCTGTAAGTTTCAATTCGTCTTCACCCTCCAAAGCATCCAATACTTTGTCGGCAAGCCAAAGGGTGAGCATTTCCTTTTCATCCACTTTGAAGTATGTGGACATTTGAATTACTTGACTTCTCTTTGCTCGCCTATCCCCACGTTCAATCTTGCTGAACATTGGAGTGTCTATTTCCAAATATGCAGCTACTTGACGCTGCAATATTCCTTGTTCGTCTCTAAGAGACCTTATCTTGTTTCCTAATAACATATTTCCTTTTCTTTGGGTTTGTATTGAATATCTGTGTCAGACATACCATTATATTGGTCCGTTTTCGGTCGGAACATCGTCAAACGGTCGGATTTTCGGTCGGATTGTGGATTTTTCGGTCGGATTATGATTAAACCGACCGATTGTAGTCTTTCAATATCCACTTCAACCCTATTCTGTCTATCATTTTTTCTTCATTTAATTCTACTAAGAGTCTGCCTACATAGCGAAGTTGCTGTTCTTCCGTCTTATTAGCAGGTAGCACATCTTTGAGATATTCGTATATGCTATCTCGCTTGGCTCCTTCGTCCCCTGCATTGCTGAGATATTGAAGAATCATTTGACGCAACTTCTCCTTATCCAATCCTTTTGTCTTTGTGTAAGAAGGAAGTTGATGCGTGTTTTTGGCAATGCTAAGAGAAATGCTGTAATGGGGAGCATCACCCTCAATAAGTCCACGTTTGAGCAAGTCTTGCGCTATATCCTCATGAATTGTTCTGCCTTTTTGTACTGCATCAAGCGAGATGCAATCCCATAGAGATAGAGTGTCGTTTGTCTTCAAAAGATCAGTATATCGTTTGTTGATTTCATTGCCATAAATGCGGACGACTACTTTCTTCTTGACTTGGTCAATCTCATAGTCTGGCATAGGAAAATGTCTGCGCCATTGCTCATTGAACATTTTCTTGATACCACGGCTTACGGTATCAATCATGTTGAAGTCAACCATAGCCCTACAAAGACATTCATTGCGGAAATGCGTCTGAGGTTCTTCATTCCTCAAAACATTCTCCAAAGTGCCAGGAATGAACGAGCCAGCGTTGGAATAATACAAGTATCCAGGATTTTCCACGAAATTGATACGTTGCTGAAGAGTGTAGTCCTGATGAGCAATACAGTTGTGGAGTGCCTCACGAATGGTGTAGTCGTCATACTGCTTCATCGTGTCGGGGAAAAGTGTACCTCCTGGCATCTCACGTAATGTCAGATTCTCTATCTTTGATAGAATTTCGTCCACCGTTAATATAAAAGGCACTGTGAAGTGTTCGTAGTCAACCACTTCCTGATTCTTGTCTCGGCGTGTCCATGTAACCTGTGCAACTGCAGGACGTAGTTTGAAAGCTGATTCGTATTTGCCCAACAATATGATGGCAGCTCGAGTTATGCCTCCGTTTCTCGTCAATCCACACTTGCTAAGGAACGTTTGAACATTCCAAGCATTCACTTCTTCCGTAGGTATGCGACTATGAACCTTCTTGAACATCATTCTAGCCTTGGCAATAGCCACCTCATCCAAATCATCTATAGTAGCATCAGGTACAATTTCTGCCGACCAATCCTTTGCTGTATAGATAGGCTCTTCAAGGATGACACTCATCCTTTCGCTAGTCATTTCAACCAAAGAATCTTCTATCCGCTGCCATGCCTTCTTGTGGGCAAGGACAGGACGACGAGGTAGATGCTTCGGAATATGTATTATCCACACTCGCTTGTTCGTGTCATCAGTTACAAATTCTTCGATGCTTAAACCTTCTGATGACAGATACGTGCATTGTTCTGTGAGTTTGAAGGTTGCCGACTGCGTGTTTGCAGGTTGCCCATTAAATGTAAGCTTTGAAATATCTGTCCCAACGATTTCAAGTGTTTTATCCTTAACCCCAAGCACAAGATGTCCTCCTTCCATATTGGCAATCGCCGACACGTAAGATATGACATCATCTTTCTCGTCCCCACAGAACGAGTTCTTCAAATTTTTAAATTCCTTCCATTCACAGCGAGCATTTTCTTGTGGGTACTCATGAAGGAGATATTGTTGTAGTTCGAGTTCGAGCATAATGTGATTAAAACAAAGAATTTTGTTCAATGACTTTTCCTTCTTTATATTTTGTAAGGAAAACAAATAATCTTTCAATATTGGTTTTCCCGATGATTCGCTTACCATCAACAATATAGTGGCATAAATTGTTGATACTTTCAATTTTATCATCTTTAACAGCTTCAATTATTTTAATCCAATAGCGTGCCTTTATGTTAGACATATCTTCCAACTCCGAAGGAGTATGAAGATTTTCATTGACTATATATTCTAACGTTTTATAAAGAGCACATGGTACGTTGGGATCAAAATCATAGATTTCAATATCTATATCAGTAATTGTTGATAAATATTTACGTGTAAGAGACTTTATGATTTCAATTGGAATTCCACCATTCATTGCACCCATCCAAGGAAAAGCAATAGATGTAATACCAAGTTTTTTGTAATTATCTACAAATTTCTGTAGTGTTTCTTCTATCCATTCAACTTTTGATGGATCTTTCCAATCGTCTTTTATTGCAAAATTCAATATAATAGGAGTCGATTTTTTGTAAGGTAGAATCTGACCAGGCTTAAGAAGGTGTTGGAAACAGATTCTCTGATACTCCTTAAACATTTCTGGAAATCTTAACTTGAAGTCAAGTGCGATTCCTTTACCCATAGCGCCTACGCAATTGACAGTATTAACTACGGCCATGGCCTTTGAGTTAAAAATATTTCCTTTCTTTTCTATGTATGACATTTTTCTTAGTTATTTATTAGTGCAATTTCGTAACTTATTATTATATGTTATTATCTGTATGTATTATCAATGATTCAAGAATGATGCATAATTCCTCTGTGGGAGAGTTCCAAGAACATCCTTCTGTTAATGATGGTAGCAGTGATGCAAGAGATAACAGTTCCTTTCCTTTTTCTGATGTAAAAATGGGATTTCTTAAAAAGGATGGATTACATCCTTTGCCAGGTAATCTGCTACGATCTAAAGCATCTGCATCTTTAAGAATTTCCCATATTTTATTTGAATGGACATGAGTAGAACATTTCGAGTCATCAATTGAATGAAACTTTACAGCTTCTAGTACATTTGATGCATTTTGATTATCTAACAACTGACAGATCTTTTCCTGATATAATTTTGCAGAATTTTCACCATGGATTTCTCCTTCTGTATCACTTTGCTTTCCTAAATCATGTATAAGTGCTGCATACAAAATATGAGGAACCATTGCTTCGTTAACAGAATCGTCAATGTTTGCAATTAAAAATGCATTGAGCATTACTCTCATCGTATGTGCTATGCCGTGATAAGAATATAACATGTGCTCCTTAAACAATGATTTTGAGATTGAAATGTCAAGCTTTGACACCTCGCTTTTGAATTCGTTGATTAAAGATGACGTTATGATAGAGTAGACAGTTTTACTATATCTTATCTCCTTGTCATTTGAATATATGACCCATGAGTTGCTGTCGTATTTTTGAAGATCCATAAAGCGCACAGTAATAGGAATCGAAGGCTTTACAAGGCTTATTGAAGGATAAGCTTGAATCTTGCCTGTTGAAATATTTGTAATATTCGACTTGTCTGTTATTTCAAGTTTGTCTATATCTTCGCATTCAATGATAATTGAACTTGGATCTCTGTAATTTGTTGAGAAACTAATATCCTCTTCCGTTTCCTCTACCGAAATAGTTCTGTTTGTACGATGGAATACATTAATTCCAGAGTCTGTATACGAATCTGTTGTAATGTGATTACAAATTGGATCATCACCCAACTGCATCTTTAATAGTTCAGCCTGTTCCTCGTTATAACAGATAATTCTGTAGCTTTCAAGTTGTGAAAAATCCAATTCATTCCATACAAGAAACTCTTGCTGAGAATATGCTTTGTATGTATCAATTCCGTCTTCAATCGTTGCATATAAATTTGCAGTATTAAGCTTGTTCGGATTATCTGCAACTGAGATTACCTGACTATTGTCTTTTTGCATGTTTCCAGTACTATAATAGCATTTATCTAAGTATTTGTTTAAAACTTCTCTAAGATCAAATTCGAAAAAGACTGGCATTGGACATTTTGGCGAGCCTAATCTTTGAGCACCCCAATATTTTGATGTTGGACATTCAAAATATGAACTCCAAATCTTCTTTCCTCTGCTATCATATCCTCCAAATACCCATTTCTCTTTTGATGAATGGGAATCTTCTCCTAAAGATTCGTTATAATACTGTGTTGGAGTCTGTGGACGATAGTAGAATCTTGCGTAATGATGTGCAGTAACCCTTCTATGTACATTACTTCCTGCTGAGTTTTCAAATAATCCTTTACCACCAATTCTACTTAGTATTTTTCTTGATTTAATAATATTTAAAGCATTGAATAAATGAGCAAAGTGATATATCTTAGGATTACTATCAGAAAAACGCTCTATAAATTTTATACCATTGAGTTTATCTTTAAATGCAGATTCGTATATTTCTGCTTTCTCTTTTATTAAAGGATTATTAAACAGAAGAGTCCAATCCCATCTATCAATATACTTTCTAATCAATTCTACTGAGAAATCAATAGTATTTGCTTTTGATGCTTCTGTCCAATTAATATAATCAGAGAATTCATTAAGAAGCAAGTTGGTGTATTTTAAATCTTTTCTTTCATTGATGACATTCCAATCAAGACAGTCTTTGAATTCTTTCAAATTATCTATTGATGGCGTAAAGGTTTTTGATGCAGATATGATAGTCCAATCTAAGAATGATTTATATTTTACAAAGAAATCCAAACCAAGATTCTGGAAAGTTTCATTCTGACTAATATATTGCCAATTAAGCTTTTCTCTATATGGCCATAAGACATCTTTTGACAAGGAATGGTTCTGCGAAATTGCATCCCAATCCAAGTCAAAGGATGATAATTTTGATAATACATTAATTGTTGGGCAGAAGCTATTCATTCTTGATACAGCATGCCAATCTAATGACTTGTTATAAATTTTCAGGACAAAGTCTTCTGTATACTGCAGATCAGATCTTGATGATAATAAGTTCCAATCCCATGAAATATATGATTTGTCAACTGTTGATAGAATGCTATCATTGTCAAATGGAATGTCCATTCGACCTGATAAAGTTTCCCAGTCCCATCCTGATATTCCTAGGGATAATAGCTCTGCAATTGTCATTCTTAGTGAATTATTAGAGGATAAAAGTGTCCAATTCCAAGGCTTATTCTTTGTATGTTCTAATAATTCTTTATCAATAGCAATGGCACCTCCTTGAGAAAGTATGTCCCAATCCCAGTCTTTATCTTGATTATCTATAAGGAAACTATTTGATATGTTTAACTTCTTGGATGCCGATATTGACTTCCAATTCCAGTCTTCTTCAAGAAAAGTATTTAGCAGTAAGTCGGAAAACTTAACGTCTTCTCTTTTGGACAATAAGTTGAAATCAATATTATCCTTAAACTGCTGGATATTTTTTATTATGTTGTTTTCGTCTTTAGGATGACTTGCAAAGCACCGACTAAACTGAGATAGGTATTGCCAATCCCATTGGCTTCGACGTATTTTTAATATTGCAGGATGCCAATTTATAGACTCATTTTGAGACAGTGTAATGAAATCCCAACAATAATCATCATTGTAAAGGAGAGATTTCACCATCTCAAGCCATAACTTAAAGCTTAATATGCCTTTGTCATAATAGAAGAGTCTCTCTGCTGATTTTGACTTAGATAATAACCCCCAATCAATATCATCACTATACTGTTCAACGTATTCATTGAGGTTAAATTCTTCATGGTCATAAACATACAACAAGTCCCACTGGAATAGACTTGAATAGTCCTCCAATGTGTTTGATTTGTTAATTTGATCATAAAGCTCTTCAAGGTTAAATCGTCTCGTGATTTTGCCCCATAAAGTAGGTTGAATATCTTCATCTTTTTGATTGATGATTGTGGCTATTGTTGGAAGGAATCCTTCGATACACAAGTCTTCTTTATCAAAAATTTCATCAATTAATATTTTCCAATCCCATTTGTCAGCAAAATCCGTGAGATGTTCAAGGATAGTTGATTTAGGCAGTCTTTTGGACAAGATAGTCCAATCCCAATAGCTTTGATATTGTGCTATGTAATCAGATACTTTGTCGACTGGAAGTCTTGAGGATAATACTTGCCAATTCCATTTTTCTGCCCAACGAGTGTCTCCTAATTTGTCAATTTTTAGAGAATCAACTGTTTTAGATGTAAGTAGGTTCCAATCCCAATCAAAACTAAAGTTCTCTCTCACAAGTTGGATTGTAGCCAGTTCTGTAGCCCTAGCCTTTGTCTCTGGATGTGACAAAAGGAAATTTTGAATATCTTCATTATCAAACAAGGCACAGAAAGTATCGCTTGAGAATAAATCGAAAGACTTTCTTAAATCGAGTTTTTTAATATGTCTCTTAACAAAGAGAGTATCAGTTATCCATTCTTTTTTTGACGAAATTATATCCCAATTCCAAGGGAATTTTGGATACTCTTCAACTATTGTAAAATCGCTAACTCGTGATGTTACAGCATTGTAACCTGGTGCTGTATTTATTCTATTTGAGTAATGATTAAAGAAAGATTTATCCCATATAATAAATTGATTACATTCAAAGCCGCCAACAATAGGAACACACCAGGTTAGAGCTCCTACTTCTTCTAGAAAGTCAATACATTCATAATCCCATATAAGGTTTGATGTATTTACATTGAATGGTGTATGGGAAGATGCTATAGAATTTTTCAGTTCTTTTTTGAAGATGTCTGATCTGCAAAAAGCTTTTGAAAATTCAGTTGTACTAAGAGCTCGTGTTGTTACGACTTTTAAATTCAGTCGTTTTGAAAGGAGCTCAATATTTTCTAAAATATAATTTAGATCATAAGCGTCTGATATATAGGCCCAATCCCAACTTTTGTCGGGATAGTCTAATATTAAACCTTTTACAATATCCTGATTTTTTTCAGTAATTATTGACAAGTCGAAATCAACATCGTCGATATGTTGAATTACGAATTCGTCGGAAAGAGATGGCATTATCTCCTTCCAAAGCCACTGTACAGATGTAAGATGAGGATTCGTTAATAGCTGTTGTAGGTTCTCTTTGCTTACATTGTCATTATGGATAATGATGTCAAAATCCCATGGGTATTGATAAGCATATTCTGTTATAAAATCACCATCGAAACGTGCTGATAATATACTCCAATCCCAGTTCTCAGAATCGATTTTTAAATTTTTCTTTACGTCACTGATTGGACATAAAGAAGATACGTCATGCCAGATATTAGCATCAATATTGTTGCATAGCATTCTGAAAAGAATAGAATCGTCCCAACAAAATCTATTATCCTTTACGATGACTTCCCATTCAATGATGTCTTCAAATGGTTTAAGTGCTTCCGAGTCTAATTTTGCATTAGGGTCGTTAAGTAATCGTAAATAATACCCCCATTCAACTTTTATTGATTTGACATTCGAATTAACTTCTGCATTAATTAGTTCTGACGCATTTTCACTTATTGAACCATCGTTAGAATATATAATGACAAAGTCTTCTCTTTGGTCATTGTAAACAGCAATGTCTATCTTTTCGCTTTCCATTACAAAATCATTGGGCAATAGATTAGCCGAAAAAAGATTTGTATTGCTAGGCACTTGTTGTAGAAGCGCTTCTACCAAGATTCTTTCATCGTCCTTTACTTCAGGAATAATATCATACGAAGATAACTGCTTGTAAAATGAAATGCGCTGTTTTTTTTCTACTTGTGTTGTTAGTGCAAGCGCATCTCTAAAAGGAAACTGCTCTTCTTTTATCTGTTTTAAACTGAAATTCTCGTAATATTTGCATTCTGCAGAATAGAACAATCGCTTTTTTTTATTTCTTACAGCAAATTCTCCTAATGTAGTTAATTGAACATTATCCGCATCTACGTTAATAAGTTCATCAGACTTTAATGAACTTAGCAAATTGTTAAATATAGCGACTTCTGCTTCATCCCTGTATCTTATAGGATTGGAGCTAAAATCATCTTTTACATTAAAACCAAGAATCGCAGCTAAACCATCAACTGATAAAACTCCATCATGTAGATATAAAGTAGAGCATATAATAGTATCAATGTCAGAACATGACACATCTTCGTACAAATAGATTCTGCACTTTGTTTTTTTTAAGGGCCAAGTCTTGAACGTTGAATCTGATGCTTGCGACTTATAGATTCTTTGTGACTCAGATATTTTATTTGCAAATGTCTTCATATGGATTACATTTTATTATTTTACCATTAGGATTTGCTTTGATAATGTTGTAAACATTGTCATAAATACTCTTTTGCCTGAACAATTCGCTGTTACCAATTATAATCAATAGCCTTTTTGATCTTGATAACGCAACGTTCAATCTATTTGGTGATTGCGCAAATCCCAGATCATGTTGTTCTGGGAATCCTAATTCATATTCAGAATAATCAGGTTGTTGTTGAGAATCCGAAATAATGGTGTTACTTCTGACCATAGAAACAATAATTATATTCCTTTCCATGCCTTGGAATCTATCCACAACATCGATTTTCAATGGCAAGTCGTTAAACGATTTACACATTCGTCTGATTCTATTTCTCTGTTTACTGTAAAAGCTGATGATACCAATTTCTTTATCATCTTCATCAGACCATTTGTCACAATATTGTTTAAATGAATCTGATTCTGAGAACTTTTTCAAAATATGTGATATAACATTTACCTCGCCTTCGTTGACTCTTGATGTTCCTTCAATCATTTCAGGAGAGTTTACATCAATCCAAATTACATGGTTATTTGTAGATAGGGATTCTCCACAAATAAAATCATCTATTTGAATGCCATGATACCTTGAAAATGGATTTGACATATCTGGGTCATTAACTCCTAAATCAATTGGGTCTATGAGTCCACATATTAGTCCGTTAACAGAATCATTATTTTCTTTCTCTTCATAGAATTGCTTAATGACTTCATTAATATCAGGATGCATTCTATATTGTCTTGTGAATTTACCCTTGAGACTTGGATCAATGCTTTCATAAATTCTTTGGAAATGGGATATTTCCATTTCATTAAAGTTTTTTATGACATATGTTTTTAATTTCTTTAGTTGTCTCATTTCTGTCTCGCCAGTTGCATTGTCAACAAGGAAGTCCAGAGTATTTATGAATTCTTCTTTATCAAGCATTGGCGGCAACTGACGATGGTCACCAATCACGATGTTTTTTTCACCGTAGATAAGAGGTAATGCTAATTCTGCAGGAGTGGCTTTGCTAGATTCATCCTGAATAACGGTTGAAAATTTTATTCCATCTTTACAATTATAGGTAGTGATTTCAAATTCATTATCTTCATCATTGAAATCCAATCCTTTTTTATAAATTGTCTTTTTGCCAACTTCGCCAAATATAGTACAATAATTCGTATAAAATTTTGTTGGTCTATTTTTAGTATTTTTTTCTCCAATAGAACTACATGTGGCACCAACCACATTACAATGTGATCTGTATTGGTCAAATATTAGCTGCCTAAGAGATTTACTAGGATTGTCAAGCATATTTTCCCATAATAATACAGATTGCGAATCCATATTACTCTTGTCAATACGTCTTTTGATGTTTTCTAACCAATTAACTAATATCATCTTTCCAGCCTTGGTTATCGCTTCATCATCCTCAGCAGATTCTTCAAGATCTTCAATGAATTCATATTTGCCAGTTTCTACCCATTCTTCCATAGCTGTTAGAGAAAATTGTCGACCTTCTACTGCAAGCCTATCATCTGAACCGAAGCGTATTGGCTTGACAAGATTATGCCTGCCATTAACAGTTCTGTCAATGGCATTATCAACAGCGAGGTTAGTTTCTGATGTTAGAAGAATACGTTCCTTCGGATTTAATCTTATATGCTGCCAAATAAGCTCCGCAATAGCTGTTGATTTACCTGTACCTGGAGGTCCTTGAATAAGAGATAGATCCTTAGCTTTTAAGCATTTAATAATAGCATTTAACTGCGATGGATTGATGTGCTTATTCAATAAATTATGTTTTATATCTTGATAGTAGTCACTATATTCATTTGTATAAAAGTCTATATCCTTTGTAGGTGTAGCTTTCTGGGCATCAAAAATAAAACTACTAATGTTCGGATTTCTTACGCCTTTTCCAGAAGTAATATTATCAAAAGCATCTTTTAATCTTTTAATTTTCTCTAAATCGCCTTCAAGATTTGGGGTTATCTGGTTAAAAGACATGGCACCATCTTCTGAAAAGTTATAGTCAGCAGATGAAGTGTCGAATAAAAGTTCAGGGAAAAATATCTTGAATAATTTTCCAATGGAATGACCTCCAACAGAAAACTCTGCACCACGAAGACTATTAACTATACTTTCTTTATTTTCCGCTATTTTATTTTGATCAACACGTAGAAGATATTTCTTCTTACCAATTTCATTTGGATGTATCTCGCACTCACATCCCATTTCTCTCAAATGGTTTAATGATGCAGAAATTGAAAAACGAAATTGTGATGCTTGCTCAGGTGTACGATATTCCTGAACAAAGTGCATAGATTCATCTTTGGGACTGATATAGGTCTTTAAAGAAGAGTAGTTCTCTTTTAGGAAAGTTTCAATTTTATCCCAATCTGCATTTTTATCACTTATCTCTACATTGCATCTATGATCAGAGAAGATAGAAACTTCCATGTCATCGTACTTATTGCTAAGTTCAATTTTAAGATGATCAGGATCCGTCTCTCTCCAATTAAAGTCTACGCCAATTGATTGTTTTGTTTCACTTACTGATATTCTTTCCTCATCTATTATATTTTTAAGATCTTGAAAAAACTCGTAACTATTAATATCTTCAACAAATTCATGAAACAATCTTGAATCATATATATAATTATAATCAATATTGAGTTCAAAATTATTTTCTCCAAACTCTTTTTTGCAAATGCTTCCTAATAGATCAACTTGCCATTTGGCCATGATAATAGAAGTGGTACCTTCTTCATTACTATTATTAGCATTAAAATGATAATGAAAGTATCCGTCTTTTAGCTTTGGAAAATCATAAAGTGAGTTATCAAAATTGTAACTATTTTTAGTCTTATTTGATAATTTGATAAGTACATCAAAAGAAAACAGTCGGAGTCCCCAAATCGTGTTGAGTTTATGAAGAGCTGCTTCGGAGAAATAATCATTTTTAATGGATAAAAAGCGTCTTAGTCTTCTTTCTTCTTTACCCTCATATTTGACAGTTTGATATTTAATCTCGTGTTTGCATTTAATAGATAACCATTTTCTAAGAAAATAGGCTGGGGTAGGAGATACACTGAAAATACCACTTGCTTTTTCTGGCAAAATGTCATGAAGAAAAGAATGTTCTTTATCTAATATGCGAAGAGCATCAACTGAAACTTGTAATCGTCTACTATTATCAACGGAATATTGAATATTAGCCTCCTTTAATGCTTTTACACATTTTAGAAATGACGATTTCTGAGATCGAATGACACCATCTATAACAGGATTAGTTGATAACTGAATATAGTGTTTTTGACATTCTGTTGCCAATTGTGCAATTTCCGACGTATGTGCCTCAAAATGACCATCGCAGGTAATTGTATCGCTGTCAGAATCAATTGAGTCATCAGATACACCAAAGAAAGCCTTTACTTTATTTATTTTCGAGTCAAGTTCATCTGTCTGACTAACAATAAGTTTTAGTCTTTGTCCTGAAACGTTGATAGAATCAGGTTCAACTGCTAATGGTGCTGAATTGAGTTGAAGAACACGTTCTTGCACCTCGATATGTTTTAACCATATCTCTTTTAATAAATCTGTATTGAATCCCATATTAAAGAATTGCTAAGATTATTCTTTTTTTGTTCACATCAATCTCTTTAATCTCACAGATAAGTTTACTGTTTTCCTGTATAGGCAAATCGTGAGGCGAGAAATTGGATGGTATAAAGGCTGGTAAATTTGTGCCTTCAATTTTCACCTGGATGCCATTCTTTACAATATTATCAACAGTTGCATATACTTGCTGACCAGTTTGATATATAAGCCAAGGATTTGGACTAACTTGTTTGAGACTTAGTTCTATTTTCCTTTTATCCTTATCAATTGATAAAATAATAGCCTTCAATCTATCATCAACGTTATAAATATCCTTTGGCTTTTTAATTTTTTCTATCCAAGATAATTCGGACACATGAATTAGACCTTCTATTCCGTCAACTATCTTGACGAATATTCCAAAGTTCGTAAAATTTTTAATAGTAACATCAACAATATTACCAACTGCAATTTTTTCATCAATACTACTCCAGGGATCACTTGTCATCTGTTTTAAACTGAGAAGTAGTTTTTCTTGTTCCCAATCTATTTTGATGATTTTGGTAGTAAGTTGTTGCCCCCTATAGAAGTCTTTAGAAGAAATTTGTGTATTCCAAGCGAGTTCTGACTTATGGACAAAACCTTGAACTCCACAAGGAAGTTTTACAAAAATTCCATAGTCCATTATATTGCAGACAGTTCCTGTAATAATATCTCCCTCCTTAGTATTTCTATCAAAACGTTCCCATGGTTTTTGAGTTAATTGTTTAAAACCTAAACTAATATTGGTCTTTCCTTTATTCGGCTTCATATCAAGAATTTTAACTGGAATACTTTGACCAACATAAACTATTTCGGAAGGATTGGAAATTCTCTCCCAAGATAAATCAGTTATATGTATTAGCCCATCAATGGAAGGGAGTAAAGTAACAAAAACACCATAATTTTCAATACTCTTCACTGTTCCTGTTACAATACTACCGATGCTTAGTGTATTTAACTTTTTAAGATTCTGCTGTTCTGTCAAAATCTTATGTGATACAATTGGAAGAAAACGATTCCCTTCCTTTTCTTTGAGTTTTACACTTATCAGTTTAACTTCTATGATTTGATTTACAAAGTTCCTAAAATCGGCATGATTCTCTACACCAATTTGCCCTTCTGGTAAAAAACATTGGAGTCCTTCAACAGACACAAGAAGCCCTTGTTTTGTAAAATCTGTTACTATGGCGTTGAAAACGTGACCATTTGAGGCTTTTGATAGTATATCTTTGTAAACTTCATATTTACCATTGTCTTTATATGCATTCCCTTCTGGATCATAATAGATGTCAATTACATCATTGGGTGACATATTTATAATTTCATCAGATGATGCTCCTTGTAAATGACTGGTATCATCATTAGGAAGAGAGACAATAAGTCCATTGTCAGATCTAAACACAACTTTAGTCCTAAGTGCTACAATGTCAAAAATAGTATTTGTAACATGTTCGCCATCCACAAATGGACATGCTGATTCTACGCTCTTTTTATTCATAATCATCTCTTATTCATTATAAATTTGTGTTTCTCTAAATACAATCACAGGTGTTATATTCTTTAATACTTCTTCATCTACGATACTATTATATGGTAGATTAGAAGCATAATTGGATTTTAACCACTCATTATTCCATAACTCCACTTCCTTATCCCCTGCCACAACACGACACAGCCGCATTTTGTATGGCGACCTGCCTTTCTTTTTGTATTGCTGATAAGTGATGTTTTGCAGCCAAAGTTGGTTGTAATCGGAGTTGGGTTGGTTGCAGAGTTTGGAGTATACGAGGTTAATGATTGCGCTTTTCTCCTTTTCATCTTTCAAGGAATCCACCATTCGACTAAGCACACGTAGGGCGTAATGGCAACAGCCGACATTTTCCAAAGCAATTTGTGCACAGACCGCAGACATAGCTCGGATGCTACCTCCTACAAGCCTACGTTGTTTCGTTACTTTTTCTGTCTTTGGTTCACCATCTTCAAGAATTGGTATTGTTGTCATTTCCTCTTCATAAGGCTTCAGCCAATCCTCAATGCGCTTGTCTATGTCCGAAAGCATGGTCTTTATAGAACCACTGTCTGGATATTGCCGAGCAAACATAAGAATGTAGAGCAAGTGCTTCTCGAAACTGTCAAAGTCACAACCTTTCTTATTAAATATAGGCGTGTTGTAGATATAAGCAAGTTTGTCGGGTTTGATTGAATCCGTAATGATACTCTCACTAATCTTGGTTTTCTTGCTGTTCATGCGGAAGTTCAGACTCTCCAACACGTGTTGAAGAATATATGAAATCTTTTCAAGCTCATCCTTATCGTTGCAGAAAATGCGATAGTCATCACGGTAACGGATTATCTCGTATGAAGCGGTGATGCCTTCTTTTTTGATTGTTTCATGGAGTAACAAGTCTGAATAGCCAAGAATAATTTCGCCTATAAAATCAAATATGGCACATCCTTGTGGAATGCCAATGTTGCGTCCTTGCTGAAAGGCACGAAGATACTTTTGGATATTCTTGGCTATCGGATTTTCTGTTTTCTGCTTGTACTCTGTACCTTTGAATGAGAATGCCCAATCAAATGCTTGTGGATTTACCGAGCCGTAACAGTTGGTAATATCTGTGACGAACATGTAACGATATTCCAAGGATAATTCAATGCTCCGCTGTTCCATGCTGCTCCACCAATTGAGAATAGTGGTAGATTTATGAAATGGCTCTTTCTCTTTAGGTATAATAGGTAGAGCGCATGACGTGATATGTGGAACGTTGAATTTCTCAAATAGTTGCTTTATAATCATCCATGATTGCTCAGAACAAATTTCCCTAACACGAAAATAATAAAGGAATGGGTTGGCGAGGATAATAGGGCGAACAGCATAACGTCCATCCTTGTTTAGCAAAATGTCAAGATTTACATCAGACAATTGTTCTGGTGAAGTGTCATCATTTAAGCATTTCTCATAGGGCGTTTCACCAACTGCGCTCTTTACATTTTGAAGCAGTTCATCGAATACGAAATACTCAGGAAGCTCAAATCCGTGATAATGTTCCGACTTCAAAAAGAAATCCATTGCCTCCTTGTGATTGAAGCTAAGTATATTTTTTGTTTTTTCTGTCATAGATATTGTAGTGATTTAATGTTCAACATATGGTTTCATGGCATTCTTCGGTATATAGGCAGTTGCCACGAAACATTCTTCAAGTAATTCTACAACCACTCTCTGTTGTCCTGCAATCCTTGCTACTCTGCCATGAATATCCTTAAATTCACCCTCTGTCACAATAACCATATCTCCTAATTTATATTGGATGATTTCTGTTGTAACAGGGATTATGTGCGGATTCTTGATAGATGTTAGTCTGATGAAGTTATTCATTGCTTCATCACGGATGGTGAGTGGAGGGTTGCGTTCAGGGTTGTCTTGAAGATGAACTGTATGGTCAAAGTAATAACTTAGTAGGTTCCTGCTCTCATCAAAACTTACATTGATTTCATTGAGTAATGTTTTAACTTGTTCTGCTGTCGCATGAACAAATAGAAATGAGGGAAGAAGTGGTTCTGTGCTGATTCGTTTCTTGCCTTGCTTCTTAATCTCTTTGTATCGCATAGGAACATAACATTCAAATCCTTTAGCTTCTACAAATGCTTTTGCCTTGATAATACGTCCATATGAAACTCGCAGAACGAACCATTGTCTGTTTGCATTAGGCACATTCTCTACCGACACCCCACCTTTGTTCTTCGAGATGGAGGGCGTACAAGAGGTAAGTCTTGCACTTGGACACGATGAGCCTGTGTCGGTAGGCTGCCCATTATACAATGAAGCGTCAGCCGTTAAAGGCTGTTTGGTGTTATCTTCCAATGTTATTGCTCAGAGGTTAGATTAAACCAATAGACTTTTTCTTGATAGAATTGTCAATTATTGACCACAAAAGTAGGAAATCTTATTCAGACGAAAGAATAAATCATTGGAAATCTTTACTTTTGGTGGCTCATTTCTGTAATTTTAGGTGATTTGTAGTAATCTGCACTACAAATCACCTCTCGTTGTCATTATCTGGATACCCCCTGCGACTTCTTTTTTGATGTTGCTCCTAACCCCATTTTCTGTGTTCCGTCCCAATTAGTGAGTTGGTCAGCACAACCATTGGAGCCACCGAGTGAAACGTATGTATCTGCGCTGCACGACATGTAATCAATGAACGAAAGGAAGTTCTGAATGATGGGTTCGGTATAAACAACCTCATCGGTAGCAAAGAGTGTTGTCCAGTGTGCGACACATTCTCTCCGATAGTTGCCACAGCCATTCCAATCCATGCTCGCGAGAAATCTTTCAACTGCAAATTTTGCTCCTTGTGGAGAGCGAAGCGCAATGTTGGATTTTGTGGCAGTAGCCATAATACCATAATAGATTGCTTTGGCTTCTTTCTCCTCGAAATCTATTCTGCTTGATTGCGAAAAGTTTTTGAGCTGTTCATTACCTTCACTAATGAATCGGTCAAGTACACCTTGGTATCTGTCTTGTCTTGCCTGTTCTTCACGTTTTGCCTCCGTTTCTTGTTCCTTGCGTTCTTCCACACGTTTAACAGCTTCAATTATTTCTGGCTGCTTTGTCAAGTCGTTCCATTGAAGAACCAAGATTTTGTATTTCTCCCATAGAGTATTGTAATCAGTTTTGAGCTTTGCAACATCTTCACTTTTAGAGGACAATTGGGTATTGAGACTTTCAATAACGGCATCCTTTTGAGCGGTTACTCGTCTGACTGTGTTCTCGTCAAGTTGCGATATGCGTTGCTTCACCTCCGTATTTTCGGCCTTTAGTGTATCATTCTCATTCTGTAATGCCTTATTCTCAATAATCAGTTTGTTGAGTTGCTGCATATAGTAAGTGTAAGTTTTGTTGACAGATGCCCGTATACCATTATTCTGCTTGTCACTTCAGCGTTGATGGCAACGATAAGAGCCTTGATAGCATCATTGATGTTTGTTGTCCGCTCCTCTCGCCAAGTCTTTGGTCCGATAAGTGCAGGAATTGGAATGGCAAGTTCTTTCTTAACGGCATCCATTGCCTCTTGAACAGGTGTCTTGATATTGAGAAGAGGGAAGGTGAGCTCTTGCTTGTCAATAGTGGCAAGAACAGCGTATTTCCCCACCTTGTCAAGAGCTGCTTTCGCCTGTCGCTCGGCTTCAAGAACGACTTTGTTCTTATGCCTTCGTCCTCGTTTTTCCTCCTCGGACAATTCATTGTAAGGGATGCCGCGTGCAAGACCATACTTGCAGCCAACCTCACTGTGATAGTCAGTATGTAGTTGCGAGAGATATTCCGACTTTGCTTTTCTCGTCTCTCCCCACACCTTGGCATAAGACACATGCTCAACAAAGTCCTTTGAGGCAGTCTGCTTGGTATAGTTGTCTCGTTCCTCTTTGGGTAATGCTCTCCATTCCTTAGTTGAAAGCACTATGTCGGGATTGTTTTTGTTGACGTACTTGCTGCCTATGCGTCCACGCTTCTTGACTTTCTCCACAGGAATAGTCTGTACATGGGCATGGATGCTCGTTTCGTCACAATGGACGGCAAAACTAATGATGTTCTCCTCGCCCCATTTGCGACAGGCAAAGTCGTAGGTGTCCTTTGCCCATTGATAGATGCCTTGTTGCAATACGATGTGGCTATGGTCTGTATCAGGATTGGCGGTGTCAATCTTTTGGTTGCCAAATGCGAGGTTGTACAGCACGTCGTGGTCGCCACTGAATATCATGCCGACAGTGCAGTTCGGACTATTCTTTGATACTTGGTCGGGATGCCTGGCATCCATGTATGGCTTGAACGCCAATTCATCAAGACGCATCTGAATGCAATCGTGAAGTGGAATAGGGTTAGATCCAAGCGGAACAAACTTTCTGCCTCTGACGATTTCAAAATTGAGATACTTGCGAGCAAGTGAATCTAAAAGTCCCTATTATGTTCATGGACTTTTGCAAAAAGTCGGCTCCCTCACGAAAGACTGCCTCTATCCTTGACTTTCCGCCATCTGTGCGTTTTCCGTCCGGTAGGTTGGATTACGATAGACCACCTTTGTCATCATCTCGTTGAGTCGGTCGGCAATTCGGTCACCATATCGCTGACGGATTTCCTTAGGCTCAAGGTTTGTGGTGAAGACCGTGAACAGTTGTGCGTCATACCGCATAGCCAAGAGTTCCTTGATGGGATAAATGAAATTGCCGTAGTCCTGCACTTCAGCAGGTTCAGTACCAATATCGTCTATACCTAATATATCAGCTTCCGCCAGTTTGCAAAACTTATTATAGTCCGTCTTGCGGAATTGCACAATCTGCATGGCATTGACAATGGTAAAACTATAGTAGTTATCAGAGCTATGTCCAGCATTAGGCGATAGGTTCGGTTTGAGGATTTCCAATCGTCTGACAAGATTCTGCAATGCCCTGAGCATAGTGGTCTTGCCGTTGCCGCATCCGCCACATAGAACGATTCCGAACTTTGCAGTGTTTGCAGTCAGGCAATTGGCTACCTGTTTGAGTTGTTCTTCAACAAAACCATTATAGATAAACCTGCGATAGCGGAGCTGTACTTCCATGATATATGCTGCCAGAAGATATTCGTATGCCTGCTCCTCCAACATAGGCAGTCTAAAACGCCCCGTCATAGTCCGTCCCTTCCGCAGGAACTGGACAAGTCCTGCGATTTTCTTTTCGTTTGCTATTTCCATATACACCTCCGTTTTTACTGTCAAAAATCTCACATCTTCCCTTTATAAAAGAATCTTTGCTTTGGTGTTTGTCTTTATCTTTAATATGTGTCAAGTCCTGTGTCAAACCATGCGTCAAGTTATCCGTCAAGCCTACTGTCAAGTTATCTGTCCATTCAAGCAGTGTGTAATTGGACGGTAGATGGCGGGACTTGCCTTCTGTAAAAGCGATAAGTTTGCGCTCGGATAGATGCTTCCGTGCCGTGATGACAGTTTGCCTTGATAGGCGCAAGTCTTCACATATTCTTGTTGTGGAGCACGCAAACGGCATTTTCCAATACCGCTTATTGCTCTCGTTCACAAGGTAGGCAAACAAGGCTATCTCACTCGCTGGCAATGGCGACAACAAAGCAGAACGCCAAAGCTGGTTCATGTATTCGATATACGTCATACGCTCTCTTTACTATCGTTGTCATAAGCATTAGGCAAGTTCTTGTCCACTTTACTCTTCCGTTTGCAATAGCCAGCAACAGTTTCGTTCATAGAGCGAGCGTGTGTAATGGCTTTGACAGCCGAAGTTGGGTACATGTTCTTGTTGCCAAATTTGATGTGTTGCAAGTAGCCAGTGCGATGCCACTGCCATAGGGTAGCTGGACATACATTGAAAATTTTGCAAACCTCCTCTGTTGTAAGAAAGGTTTCCTCAGATTCTTCCTTGCGAGCAGACGCAGCTTGTTCCTCCCATTCCTTGCGTGACTGCGCCAAGAGAGCATTTGCAAAATGGTGAAGGTCTTCGGGAGTAACGGTTAGTGCTACCTGTCCTCCCATCTTTGTCAATGACATGATATCAACCATATTTTTTCTTTTGATATTCGTTATACATACGCTGTCTTGCTCGTAAACCAGGATGCTCTTTCTCGCAGCGTGATAAAAAAGAAACACCGCCAATCCGCTGGTTTGTCGGATTGACGGTGCAAAGGTATATGGCTTTTGACTGCTCTCGATGAGATTTGAATAGGCTGTAGGATGCGACTACTATTGACTACTCTTTGTTAATGGAATTAACGTGACAACATCAAAAATCCTTAGCCAAATGCTGTTTTACGTTTGGCTAAGGATTGTAAATGGCAGCAGATTGTCAGAAACGAAATATGCTGCGACAATATGCAATATGTAATCATAGAAAGGAAGTTCTTGCGCCCTAATTTGCGGTCGTAGAAGTGTACATTGTTTTTATCGGTGACATTGTAGCCTATGGCATTTCGTAAAGACCTTCTGTGATACTTGATTTTCTCCTCAACCTGTTTCTTGACAGCATCGGACTCGTATTCTAAGTTTATATGATACTTACTGAAATACTTGTCGAAACTACTTTTCTTCAGGTTGAATTCATCGACAAGCAGACTGCGAGGAATTGTTGGGAACAATATGCCGTCCTCTATTGCACAATGGATAATGACGGCTGCATCATCTGGATGTTCACCTCTGATAAGCTGGTGAAGTCCATGATGGATAGCATAGTATTGTGCTGCGAATGGAGTATATTCAATAAGTTTGGTCGGACGTTCCTCATTCGACACCCCACGAATAATCTTCAAGAACCCTAATACCATCTTTTGGGTAATGTCATCAAAGTGCTTCCGTATCAGTTCCTTGGTCAATGCCTCCATCTCGTCATAATGGTCGTTTCCTCTAATGGCAATATATTTGAGTGTCTTGCGGATTGAAGGTTTCTTTGCCAATTCTTCCCAAGGTGTAGTTTGGTATGACATAACAGCAAGAATGGTCATGCCGAAGGCTTCAAGACTTGGCTTTTCGACATTCTCGTTCACTTTCGTTCCATCAAATTCTTCCTTTATGAGCGAAAGCATGAACCTAACGTTCTCTTCTGTTATGTTGCGAGGCTTGCCGAACTGCTGTTCAAGATCCTCACCGATTTCCTTTATGTTCATGTCTCTATATCGTTCATTAGTCAATGAGTTTTACCAGTTCTCGTTTCATTTCGTTGTCTATCTCCCGGTATCGGGCGAAAGCACGGCTGCCGTCCGTATGTCCAGATAGGGATGCAACAAGGTTCGGGTCTTTCACCTTTTTGTACAGGTTGCCGATGAACGTCTTTCTTGCAGTGTGGCTTGTCGCAATATCGCAGATTGGTTTCTGTATAGGCTCACGCGTCTTGTTGTCAATAACAGTAACCATGCGGTCAATGCCGAGCAGTTTCAGAATTTTCTTAATCTGACGGTTGTATATGTTCTGGTTTATCTTCGGCAATAGCCTCGTTTCAAGGTCGGCATATTTGGCGAGAATAGCTTTCGCTTTATCATTGAGCGGTACTCGGATGGTGCGTGGTTTGTGGTTCTTTGTCTTTTCAGCAATGTATTCCACAGCACCATCAACGATGTTGGCACGTGTCATCTTTTCAAGGTCTCCCACACGGCAGCCGATGAGACAATGAAACATGAATATGTCACGATATACTTGTGTGGATGGCGTTTCGTTACTGAGGTCGGCATAGTAGACTTTGTCACGCTCTTCAAGTGTCAGATAGAAAGGAGGACTGTCCAACACCTTAGGCATCTCAAAGGTGGCGAAAGGGTCGTTTGTCGTGATATTATGCTTCAAACACCAGTTCACAACCGTGCGTATTCTTCTGAATATAGTATTGATGGAATTTTCCGTTAGTTGGCGTGGTTTGAAACGCTCCTCTATGTCATCGAATATCTGAGGGTAATGCTCATAATATTCAGCCTCGTTTACCAGATATTTATGAAACTCACGCAAGTCATCGGCTGTTATAGCATCAAGTCGCATGGTGTAACCTCGTCTACGCATGATTTCCCTTTGGAAACGCTCGAAGTGCTGCAATTTACGTACGTTATGCTCATGATGCCTTATAGATTCCTTTTCCATCGGGTGGTTCTCGGCATACTGCCGGCATTGGTACACAAGGCTGTATTCGTCACCTTTTCTGCCTTGGCGAATGTTGATGTTAGGATGATGAAACTCCTCAATAACACCTTTTAGCCAACGGCTGTCCGCTCCATGATAATATTGTGCGGATATAAGTGCCGCCAAGTCCTGCACGGCTTTGTCGAATGCCGTGCGCTTTGCCTCCGCTACAAGAGCCACACGTGTCTTGTAACCCTGCCGTTCCGCGCTCCAATGATTAGGATTGATGGATAACTCGCTGACAGCCTTGATGTCAGTCTTGCCGTCACGCACACGGAAATAAACGTGCGCCAGATCGGTTATGTTGTTCTTTGCCGAGGTTTCTCGGATGAATGCTGTTACTTTCATGCTACTCTATATATAATGATGTATAACTGGTAGACTGTATAAACGTTAGTTGATGAGGTTGACAAGATTTACTTTCGTTTCCTCATCAATCTCTCTGTATCTGGCGAAAGCTCTGCTTCCGTTTACATGTCCTGTCATGGAACTCACAAGCTCGGGGTCTTTCACTTTCTTGTATAGGTTGCCGATAAAGTTGCGTCTTGCCATGTGGCTTGTAGCGACATCACATATTGGCTTCTGAACCTCCTTTCCGGTGACGGTGTCAAGGATAGTAACCATTCTGTTGATGCCACATTCTCTAAGTACGGCACGGATGCCCTCGTTGTATTGATACACTTGCTTTGTCGGCAGAAGCTTTTCTTGCTTGCCATCGTAACGTTTCAATATTTCCATAGCCTTTGTGGTAAGCGGGACGCTCACGGTCTGCGACCGTTTGCGCATGGTCTTGTGTGGAAGATACTGCAATATGTCACCGACTATATTGTCTTTGGTAAAAGAGAACATGTCTCCGACTCTACAACCCACCATTGATTGGAAGATGAACAAGTCACGATACACTTCTAACTCTGGCTTGTTGTGTAGGTTTTCATTGTAAACCTTATCACGTTCTTCTATCGTCAGATAAAAAGGTGTGCCTTGCACGGCTGCAGGGATAGTGAATGCATCGCATGAGCGGTTTGTTGTAAACCCCATCTTGATGCACCAATGCCCAACAATACGCAGATGATGCATGATACCTATAATCTGTGTGCTTGACATCTGCTTGGGAGGGTGCATGCCAAGGTTGAACTGTTCGTAAAACTCAGGGTAGTCATTGTAATGAATATATTCGTTTATGACATACTCTCTAAAATCAAGGTAGTCTTCGGGACGGATAGTCTCGCAATAGAGCGTGAAGCCTTCCTCTCCCTCTATTTCCCTCTTGTAGGCTTCATAGCGTTGAAGCTTCTTGATTGTTGGTTTATAAACGAGTGCTGATTTCGGACTCATGGGATGTTCCGTGATATATTGCTCCATTCTCGAAGCAACTGTAGTCAATGTCTCTGTTGACTTTGAAGTCGGATTGACACATTCATCAATCACATTCTTCATCCATGCAACATCAGCAGTCGCAGAGTTATACTGCTCGCTAAGAGCCGTTGTAATGGCCTGCACCAAAACCTTGACTTTCTTCTGCTCGTCAGATGGTACTTTCTTTGTCCTTCGATAGGAAAGTGCATCATTGTCCCAATAGTCAAGCATAACCTCAATGTCGGAACGGACTTTGAGATCGACATCCTTATCTCGGAGTCGAAAACAAAGATTGGCTTTTGTAGTAGCATTTTTATCCTTGGTCTTGCATTCCTTTGTGATAATGGTAATCTTCATGTTCCTATGTTTTTTATTTCTGCCACAAAGGTAATATATTTCCCGTAAATGTTCCCACATATCCCCAATAAACTTTGATTCGTTTAAATCTATTTATGATTTGTTTTTTGCACTTTCTTCCCTTATTATCAGTTATTTGCAGGTGTTGTCATCAAAATTCATCAATTCGAATCATTGTTGTTTTAGCATATACAGTTTCCACGCTTTTTCTTTACCTGTCAGTAAACCACTTTTCTTCCAATGGCAACGACTGCAGGAGGGCGCAGCCAGCCGCATCTACTCCTATGCGACGACAATTTTTATCTGTATCCTAGCGGAAAGTCTTATTCGCGTTGCTCCCACTTTTCTGTCTGAGCTATATGCCGTCAGTAGCACAAACAGTGTGGTATGATTTTGACGGAGATGGCATTTTAGAGGGATTGCAGCGGAGCTATTCCAATAAGGGTAGCTCTCCTTACCTGTTGCAATGGAATAAGCCGCTCATTTCTGATGGTCAAGTCTCTTTTGATCCCATTACATGGGGTGGTGTGGATATTTATAACATTAATCACGTCGCAGATTTCAATAATGACGGTGTGATGGATGTATGCGGTGAAAACGAGGCTTATATTTCAGGCAGTGACAAGCAATTGAAAAAAAGTATTTGCAGCTCCACAAGATAATCATGTTAAATTATATGGTGCTGACATATATAATAATGGTCATATGGGATTGATATATATGCCATACAGTGATAATTATGTCCCGTCAAAGTCTTTGACTATAATCGGCGATGATATTCCTGTTACAGGTCATCTAAATATCATATCCTTGAAAGATTTCCATAAGAGTCAAGGTGGTTTTTCAGTAGGATTGCCATCTCTTGCTGATGGAATGTTTGTAGGGGGCGGTGGAAAATTCAGTGTCCGTTTTGCTGAATTTAGTTCCAATGACATCACTGGTGATGGAATATCCGATATTTATAACCCTGAAAACGGCATGGTCTATGGAGGTACAGGTAACGGCGATTATATTGAGTTGCAGATGGGTGGCAATATGAAGATGCGTGATCTTGATGGTGACGGTTCAATGGATTTCATTACGTATGATCAGACATCACGCACACTGCAGATTCTATTCGTCAACCCGGATGGAAGCACCGCATCAAAGCAACTTATCAAAGGTTTATACTGTAATACGAAATTATGGATATATGATTTTGACAAGGATGGCGATTATGATATACTTGTCCCATTTGATTATGAGGTTTCAGGACATAAAAATGGTGGTTCATACCTTGTGATGTTTGAAAATAAAGGAAACAGATCTTTTAAAAAACATGAGAATTTTATTGAAGGTAATCTAAAATTCATTGAATGTCTGGATATTAATGCTGACGGAAATTATGAGGTAGTGGCAAAGGATAGCGATATTACATGGTATGAATTTGCTATAAAAGGCCTAAACATTGATAAAACTGCTAAAAAAATAGGAGAAAAGATTAATGCCACTTTGCTTGACCTGGAAAATTCAGGGAAAATGATGCTTGTTGAATTAAATACAACTTGGTGGAAGCCAGGTAAAGTAATCTCATTGACTGATAAAGCCAATGCGTGTCCACAACCTCCTGTCGAAGCGCCATCATTACACTATAATCCTTCATCAGAGTTACTATATGTAACATGGCAAAGAGGATCCGATACCGAATCCTCCGCTCTTGATTTGACCTATGAGATAAGGGTCTCCACTGAACCAGGGAAGGGCAATTTTGTTAGGGCACATTCTCTTCCTGATGGTACACGTCGTAATCATCTTGAAGGTCGTGAAGGTTATAACACTAATCGTGTTTTTAACGTATCTTCATGGCCTGCTGGGACATATTATATAGACGTACAAGCGATTGATCCCAATCATCGTGGCTCAAAATTCAGCAAATATGCAGTGTGGACAAAAAACGTTCCATCCAGTGCATTTATTCTTGATTATACGAAACCATTTGGCATGATGGATATATGCAAAATATCAGCCACGACAAAACCTATTAATGGGTACATGTACAAATGGGATTTGGATGGAGGCAAAATCCTTGAATCTAATGATGATAATACCATCATTAAAGTCATCTTTGATACTCCAGGTATAAAAAATATAAGACTCTCAACCATAGATTGTAATGGAAATATCAAAAATACTTCCCTACAAACCATGGAGGTGAAATCAGCCAATCTGAAACAATATAGCGATTGGTGGCAGACACCAATATTGTCCGCCGATTTAGATGCGGACGGTAAGAATGAAGTATGGGCTGCAATTAGGGAAAATAGTCATTATGATTACAGGATTCTAAAAGAAGATGAGGATGGTGCTTGGAATCCGATAAACAAGATTTTCAATACAAATCTGCCGTACTATAAAAATGCCTTTTGTGCTGACATAAATCGAGACGGTTTACCCGATATCATAAGTTTCAAAGATAAGTTCAAAATGCTTAATATGGGTGATATGGATATGGAGATTTCAGATTTTGCATATTCCCCATATAATATTCAACTTATAAGTGACCTTGACAACAACGGTTTGCTGGAAATAATGCATCAAAATGGTTCAATTGAAAAATGCAATCCAGACTATACCATAGATCCGAACATACTTACATCAAATTATATTGCAGGTGATATAATTAAAGTATTTGACATCGATGGTGACGGACTGAGTGATATAGTGTCTGCTTATAATGGCAAAGTATATGCTCATTTAAATGATGGGCAGTATGGATTCGAACGTTCGGCACATAATTTTAATTTCAATTATCCATCTGATACAACGATAAGAATTTATGAAGTTGCTGATTTCGATAATGATGGGTTATTAGATGTACTATGTAATATAAATGACAGATTGCATATATTATGGAACACGGTCCAAAAAGAATCTGTGAACAGCAAGAATGATTCCACTGACTTGAAATTGTCTTTCTTAGGAAATGTCACTTTGCTGGATATAGACAACAATGGGTATGAAGATATAATCGTCTATAATCAACGTGGTGAATCTTTCATAATTCATTTCTATTCAGGAAGAAAATTCCGAATGGAAAGTCGTAATTCAAGCTCTGATGAAACGAATGAGACTGTTGTAAAGATTTCACGTCCATTCTTCAGCAATTATGATAATGAATTATTGACATATGCTTCAATAGATTATATGGATCGAACTGGAATTATCAAAGCCGTTAATACTCGCCCAGATGCACCAACTGGCGTAGTGGTCAATGAGACCGAGCGCGGTGTGGTTATTGACTGGAATCATGCTGTGGATAAGGAGACTCAGGGCATCAAGATGCGCTATAATATCAGTGTGCGGCACAAGGGTGCCGAGGGTGAAGGGGCTTATCTGATTTCGCCGATGAACGGTGAAGTGGATTATGCCCCTGTGCCTCAATCATCAGACTGGCGATGCAATGACATCCTCTGGAGCGGTAACCGCTTCCTGATTCCGCGCAATGCGATTGCTAATGGCGAATACGTAGTGCGCATACAGGCTATTGATGCGATGATGGCTACGTCGGCGTTCTCCGCTCCTGTGGAGTTCACGGTCAAAGGCGGCGGATTCGGCACAGTGCCCTCAGCAGTCAAGGTCGGTGCGGAAGCCACGATTGTCACAGCTGAACATGTAGGCAGCGACATCGACTGGGACGGCGGCAAGGTCATCGCCCACGAAGGCCACAACTACACCGTCACATGGAGCAAAGATGGTGTCAAGACCATCTCCGACGGCACTTACACAGCCCAGATTAATGTGATGCAGCCTGTCAGGGCTGACTTTGGCATGATTCCTGACGAAGTGAAGCTTGGAGATGTTGACAAAGCTATGTGTCACAACGCCTATGAAGGAGACTGGGAGGTAAGTTTTGACGGCAAGACTTTCCAGAGTGTCGCATCTGCCCGAGATTTCTTTGACATTGATTTCGCTGACCCCGAGCCGCACAACTACGAATACAATGAGTTCCTGATGTATTTCCATTTCAACAGGCTCGGCGATGTTAACGTGCGTCACACCGTCCATGCCCCCTACGGCGATGAAACGTTTACATGTAAATATACAGTGCTTCCCGCTGAGGAGGAGACAATAGAAATGGTAGACATTGATTCCGCTACAGGGCGTCTGCGCCTGACGCTCAAGCCGTCGGAGCAAAGCAATATGGTGGGCTGGTATATCTATCGTGAGACATCGGAGGCTGACCGTTATGAACTTGTCGGCAAAGTAAATAGGAGCCGTGACCGAAATGTCTTCATAGACCCGGTTTCTGAGCCAAATACACGCTCTTCACGTTATCGTGTATCGTATGAATGGCCATATGGCGAGTCGGTTATGGGCAAACACCACCAGTCGCTCCACGTGATGATCAACCGTGCCGCCGGCAATGCCATCAACCTTATGTGGACTCCCTACGAGGGTCGCGAGGTGGCTTCATACCGCATACTCCGCGGTGCCACTGTCGCTTCAATGACTCCGATAGCCACAGTGTCAGGCAATGCACGCTCTTTCACAGACCTTAAGCCTGATGTGGCGCAGCCACTCTACTCCGTAGAGATGGTATGTGCGTCAGCTACGAGGGCTGATGGCGGATCTGTGCGTTCAAACGTGGTCTCTACGGCAGATGCCTATTATACCACAATGGTCAATACGGTTGAAATAGTTTCTGCTGACAACCGCACCGACATCGGTGGCGATAACAGCAGCACATTGCAGCTCAACGCTGTCGTTACGCCTATCACTGCCAACTACCGCACAGTCAACTGGACAGTCGAAGCAGGTAGCGACATAGCCACAGTATCGCCATCAGGTGCAGTGGAGATGAAATCGGGAGCACCGTCAGGCCAGGTGGTAGTGAGAGCCACGGCTGTCGACGGTTCAGGAGCATATGGTGAAATCACCCTCAATGCCATGTCGGCTATCGGTGACACTAAGGCTGACGTGAAAGCTGACGGCGTGTTGACATGCTCGCCTTGGGCAGCCGATACAGATGTGACCATCGAGGGCATGGCTGACGGCGAAACCACCCGCCTCGTCATCTTTGACCTCTCGGGCGTAGTATGCAAAAGCCTTGAAGTCAACAGCTCGTCAGTGACCGTATCTGTAGACAACCTCGTGCCCGGACACTACTTCGTGCGCACCGAGGGCAGCAGCGGCACAGCCACCTGCCGCTTCGTCAAGAAGTAACCCCTAAGATAGCATCCAAGATAATCGGGGCGGTTCTTTATGAGCCGCCCCGATTTTTGTCATGGATGGGTGGCTTTGAGGTCGCGGCGGGTTTTGAAGAAGATTTGCCCGGAGTTGATGGTGTTTTGCCAGACGATGTAGGCGGCTGGGGCTACGGAGGTGATGGGGTTGAAGAAGGTCATTGCCATCCATACGGCGAGGACAGTGTTTTTCTGTCCGAGGCTCTGTGCTCCGGCTATGCGGTCGCCGCAGTGCGCTCCGATGCGTCGTCCGATCATGAACTGGGCTATGCAGGTGACACCTGCTACCAAGGCAAGCGCGACCATTTCGCCGATTTTAGAGGCAGGTGCCGTCACTACGTATGACACGGCACGGCCTACGACTATGAAAAGAGCCACCGCCCATATGTAGAACGACAGCGACTGGTGGGTGGCGATGGTCCGATGCACACGCGGAGCTTTCCACATCAGCAGAAACGCACAGGGGAGTGGCAGGATGATAAGGGGCACTACCTTGTAGGCTATCTTGAGCATCGCGTCAAGCATGTCTATGTGTTGACCTCCGGCAGTATCCATCCTGGCAAACAGTACCGGAGCAAGCAATGCCACGCTGATATTGCTGATGATGGAGTATGTCGCCACTTTGGATATGCTGCCTCCGAGCATGTTTGTGACCACAGGCGCAGAGGTGGCTGTAGGGCAGAATACGCATATGAAAGCTCCTAACGCAAAGTCGCTGCTGATAGGCAGCAGAGCGAAGTAAAGTGCGAGCGAACCAGCCAATTGCACAGCAAGCAGAAGCCAAGAGAAACGGGTCACGCGAAATTCCCTCGGCTTGACCTTGCAAAATGTGATAAGCAGCATGATGAAGATGAGATAGGGGGCGAGAAAGGTGATGTATCCGATCTGCTCGTGCAGAAGCCATCCAGCCAGCATAGCCATGGGCATAATCCACGGCTTGATGCGTTGGAGCGTAGTATGTGCTGTCATTTTTGAGAAACCTATAAAGAAACCTTGGAAATTCCGTATGGCAAAATTACTGTAAAATAATGCACGCTCAAAGCAGAATAACAAAATAATTGTCTATATTTGTGTATATCAAACCATTTAATTTTACACCATGAACAAAAGACAACTCAAGAAACAGATCCACGGTCTCTGCGGCGGACTCGCCTGTGACTGTGTGATAGCTACTATGGATATGCCGTGTGACGTCAAGGACAAGACTGCTGATCTGGTGGTGCGTGTCGCTCATGCCCAGACAGCCGCTCTGAGCAAGGTATCGGTGTCGTTTGACAAGACTCCGCGCGATTTCGCCAACCGCCACGAATACAACGTGGAACGTCGCAAATACTTCAAAAAAGCTCTCGGAGCTCTTTCAAGCGAGCTAAACAACGAGGTCATCTCTATCGTCAACGAAATCAACGAGATGCTCACCCCAGAGCAGAAGGAAGCCAACAAGGCAAAAGCTGCCGCGAAATAACCCGAAATGTGTAGGGACACGCCACAATGCTGTTTATTTAAGTGTTTAATGGATACTGCGCCCCTTGTGGGCGCATCTCTCTGTTAGCCGAGGGGCTTGCCCCTCGGTCAGAATGCAGGCAGATACGCGCTGCGCTTTGCCGCAGCGCATCAGTCGCTATCATGTTGGTACTCATTGTGTTCGATGCGCTGCAGCAAAGCGCAGCGCGTCCTTCGGAATGACATTTCCGAGGGGCAAGCCCCTCGGCTACCAAAAAGATGCGCCCACAAGGGGCGCGTCAAAGAATATGATGACTTGCTTAAGTAAGCAACATTAGTATTTGCCGTGACATGCCGTTGAAACTGGAATATGAGTACAGAGGTGCCAATGGCATAGGCACGTCGGAGACGTGGCAGTCGTGCATGGGGTTACGCACAGCGAATACCTCTTAGACGTATCTCTCTTCCTGTTTGAGTGTCGGTATTACTCATTTGCTCGTGAGCGGACATGCCACGGCATGTCCCTACAATGAATATATTTTTATTAGCATCTTAACTTGAATCTCAGCGGACTGATATTGAAAGCATTGGGATGGAAAGTCAGCGTCACAGTGCCTGACTTTACCAGATGCATCATATGCGTAGCTCCGCATACGAGCAACTGGGATTTCATCCTCGGGAAACTGGCGTATGCTTCCGTGCATCGCAAGGCTGGTTTCCTGATGAAATCGTCATGGTTTTTCTTCCCTCTGGGCTGTCTGTTCAGGGCTATAGGAGGAGTCCCGGTGGAGCGGAAAAACAAGTCGGTGTCACTCGTGGAAGTGTTGACAGAGCGGTTCCGTTCGTCGGAGCGTCTGGCTCTTGCCATAACCCCTGAGGGTACACGCAGCCGCACTGACCGCTGGCACACCGGTTTTCTTGCCATAGCCCGCAACGCCGATGTACCCATAGTGCTCGGAGTGCTTGACTATGGCAGCAAACGCATATTGATAGATAGCGTATTCGAGCCTACAGATGACACTGAGGCTGATATCCGAGCCATCAAGGCATACTACAAGCCGTTTAAAGCCCGCTATCCTGACAAATTTTCTACCGACGACCCTCCGAAACTATGAAAATTGCCATACTGCCCATGGATATCACATGGGGAAAAAAAGAGGAAAATCTTATTTCTACAGCTGAGCGTCTGCGCTATGTGCACCCTGACACCGACATAGTGGTGCTCCCGGAGACGTTTACCACTGGTTTCGTGCGCAAGAAAGAGCAGCTTCGTGAACTGGCAGAGACCAATGACGGGCATACCATAGACGATGTGCACCGCTGGGCAAAATTCTTCAAATTTGTCATCGTCGGATCATTCGTGGCATGTGATGCGGCACGTACACGGTTTTATAACCGCGCTTTCTTCATAGAGCCGTCGGGCGACGAGACTTTCTACGACAAGCACCACCTGTTTATCCCCAGCGGTGAAGGCGAAGCATATACTGCTGGTGACAAACTGCCGCCCATAATAAGATATATGGGATGGGATTTCGCCCTTGCCATCTGCTATGACATGCGTTTTCCCGAATGGCTGCGTAACCGTGACGGCAGATATGAAGTGTTGCTGCTGCCGGCTTCATGGCCGGAGGCGCGTCGTCTCGCGTGGGACATATTGCTGAGAGCCAGAGCTGTGGAAAACCAGGCTTATGCCGTCGGTGCTAACCGCAGTGGCGTTGATCCGGGAGGCGAGTATCTGGTTGACAGTTCGATGGTGATAGACTATATGGGTCGTTGTGTATCCACTATCGATCGTGACCACGGCATAGTATATGCCACGCTTGACCACGATGCCCTGCGCGAAGCCCGGCGCAAACTCCCTGTCCTCCAGCATCAGGATTCATTCACTCTCGACTGCCTGTCGCAATAATACTCACAAGTGAGTATTGCCAACCATCGATATAGGTGGTAAATTTGTAGTGTAATTACAGATATACCACATGATATTAACAGACCTGCCAACCGGCGACAGTGCCGTAATCCTCAAAATCAAAGGTCACGGAGCGTTTCGCAAACGCATGATGGAGATGGGCTTCATCAAAGGACGTGTAATCACTCCTGTGCTTCAGGCTCCCATGCGTGACCCCATCAAGTATAAAATCATGAACTATGAGGTGTCGTTGCGCCGAAACGAAGCCTCTATGGTAGAAGTGGAGCCTCTTGAGGACTCTAATCCGTCACATAATGTAGAGAAAGACGTTTTTGCCCATAGCGGAACCCACATAGCCAGTCCGCATCCCGGACAAAACGTTATCAATGTAGCCCTTGTGGGTAATCCTAACTGTGGCAAGACGTCGCTGTTCAATGTCGCTTCCGGTGCTCACGAACATGTCGGCAACTACAGCGGGGTTACGGTGGACCTTAAGCGCGGACACTTTGATTACAATGGTTACAAGATAAATATTGTCGATCTCCCCGGTACATATTCTCTGGCATCGTATTCTCCCGAAGAGCTATACGTGCGTAATTATCTGCGTGACCAGACCCCTGATGTCATCATCAACGTGGTTGTGGCGAGCAATCTTGAGCGCAACCTCTACCTGACCACTGAACTGATAGACATGGACCGCTCCATGGTCATAGCTCTCAATATGTACGACGAGCTTGAGCGCAGCGGTGACAAGCTCAACTATAAGATGCTTGGAGAGATGATAGGTGTGCCCATCGTGCCCACCGTGTCCCGCACCGGCGAGGGGCTTGACAACCTATTTGATACCGTGATTTCGGTATTTGAGGGATATAACAAGGATGTGCGTCATGTGCATGTGACACTTAACAAGAATCTTGAGGCTGCAATAAAGACTCTGTCAACCGCCATAAAGCAAGACGGAGAGCTTCCACGAAGTATCTCTCCGCGTTATATCGCCATCAAGTTGCTTGAAGGAGATGCCAGTGCCAATGAGACTATGAAATCGCTTTCCAACGGTGAGAAAATACTCATGCTGCGCGATGAGGAAGTGGCTAAAATAGAGAAATATTCCGATGAGGATATAGCCACCATGATAGCCGATGAAAAATACGGATTTATCGAGGGCGCATTGGCTGAGACCCTTGTAAAGGGAGAACGTGAGACTGCGCGATCCACGGAGCTTATTGATGCGTTTGTGACCAACAAACTTTTCGGATTCCCCCTGTTCCTATTGCTGATGTTCGTGATGTTCTGGCTGACATTTACCATCGGCCAGTATCCAATGGACTGGCTTGAAGGCGGCGTAGGATGGCTCGGTGAGTTTCTGAAGACGTATATGCCTGACGGAGCGTTGAAGGATCTCCTTGCCGACGGCATTATCGGCGGCGTGGGCAGCGTCATAGTGTTTCTGCCGCAGATATTGATACTCTATATGTGCATATCGTTTATGGAGGACAGCGGCTACATGGCGCGTGCGGCTTTCATCATGGATCATCTGATGCACAAAATAGGGCTGCATGGCAAGTCGTTCATCCCTATGATCATGGGATTCGGCTGCAACGTGCCTGCCATCATGGCAACGCGCTCCATCGAGAGCCGGTCGAGCCGCTTGATCACTATACTCATCAATCCATTCATGTCATGCTCGGCGCGAGTGCCTATTTACGTGCTTCTTATAGGCGCGTTCTTCAGCGCACATGCCGCCTGGATATTCCTGCTGGTCTACTGCATAGGAGTTGCCGTGGCAATGTTTACCGCCAAAATCCTACGCAAATTCTATTTCAAGGAAGATGAAACCCCCTTCGTCATGGAGCTTCCCCCTTACCGCATGCCCACAGGTAAAGCCATCTGGCGCCATACATGGGCAAAAGGACAGCAATACCTCCGCAAGATGGGCGGTATAATCCTGTTGGCAAGCATCGTGGTGTGGGCTCTCAATTACTTCCCACTCAAGTCACAGGACGCATCTGCTGACAATCAGGACAGCTATCTGGAGATGATAGGCAAAGCTGTAAATCCCGTATTTGAACCCCTCGGTTGGCCGTGGCGCGCCACAGTGGCAGTCGTGGCTGGGATACCAGCCAAGGAGGTCGTAGTGTCAACACTCGGTGTGCTCTATACCGGTGATGAAGAAGCGGATGATATCTCACTTTCTCAAAAACTGACCACTCCTGAAGCCGATGGCTCTGTGCCGTTTACACCTGCCATAGCATTGGGCTTCATGGTGTTCGTGCTGCTCTATTGCCCATGTCTTGCCACGATAGTCGCTGTGGTCAAAGAGTCTGGCAGCTGGAAATACGGTGCCTTCTCCATAGTATATAATACGGCAGTGGCTTGGATTGTGGCATTCATAGTCTATCGAGCAGCCCTGTTATTTTACTGAGCGTTAACGACATAACCGCAAGATAAGCGTCCGCTCAGATTGTTTACTGTGCGGACGCTTTGCATAGGCAGCATGCTAATCTCACTCTATGCTGCTTTTTGACTGCGCAAATATACCTACTGTCATCCTGAAGGTGAAAATATATGAGGTCTACAATAGGTATATTGCTAACAAAAGCAGCCATGGAAGTCTCCATGGCTGCTCTGTGGTGTCACCTGTGTTGATGGGTTGGTAATCAGAGATTGAATTTAAAGCCTACCTGTACGAGACCCTGACATCCGAAACCTACTTCGCCGAAAAGTCCGAAGGTGTCATTGAGGTCAACGGTTGCGCCGATAGGTGAAACCTGCCATCCGAAATAGGCTTTGTTGTAGCTGTCGGCAAATTTGGGTGAAAAGTGTGTAATCTCGACACCGAGACCTACATGGGCATACAGCTTCACTGTAGAGTTGCTGAAATACTGATATTTGCCGTTGAGGAGGACGGTGTTGTAGAGGAGGTGGCTTGCATTAGAGCCTCCTTTTGTGCTTGCTGATGAGATGGTGTATGACGGACCTATCATCATGTTCTTTGCAACAGGGACATATACGGTGGCACTGACGGCACCCCAGGCAGTGTTGACGCTGTGCCAGTTGTCCTTATAATATCCGCATGCATCCATGGCAGTATAGCCACCATAGCTGAATGTCAGCTCGACGGCTTCAGACTTCTGTGTGCCGGCTATTGCTGCGATGGCAAGGAGGAGTGAGACTACAATCTTTTTCATAATGTGTAACTTGAATAATAATAATGATGAGAAAATAAGTAATTATTGGAAAGTTAAAAACTATATCTATTAACAATGATTATTACTGTTTTGTTGTTGTAGACATCGGCTTTGGTTAAATATAGTTGAAACTTGGGTTTGAAATGTGGCACAAAATTAACTGTTTTTTGAAAATGAAAGCATAATAAGATTTGATTTTGTGGCACATTGGGTAAAATTGGAGATAAATGGCTAACTTTGGACTACTCAACTGTCATAACTACCCCCGCCTATGCGCATAATTATAAGACTGTTTGTCACATGGCTTGTATATGTGTCGATATTTGCACTCGCCAAGCCTATGTTCATGCTTATCAATGCCCCTGTCTATGGATGGGCTTCATGGCGTGATTACATGGATGTAATGTGGCACGGACTGGGATTGGACATGGGTGTCGCTGGATATCTGACAGCATTGCCCGCATTGATTTCACTGGTGGGAGTGTGGTTGAGACCAGGAAGCCGTATCGCCTCCTGTTCATATCGGATCTATTTCCTCATTACATCTGTGATTGTAGCTGCTGTGCTGACTCTTAACACGGCTCTCTACGGATTCTGGAAGTTCCCGCTTGACATGACACCGCTGTTTTATTTCTCCACATCGCCATCGGCGGCTGTCGCTTCGGTGTCATGGCTGTTTATATCAGTAGGTATTGTTGTAATGCTCTCTCTCTCCTTGATTATATACTTGGTATTCAGGGAAATCTATAATGTTCCTGTCGCTGCGCCTGTGTCTCGTCAGAGCCGTCTGTGTCAATCAGGCGGTGTGTTGCTGTTCATGGGACTGCTGGTAATACCAATCCGTGGAGGCTTCACGGTCTCCACGCTCAACCCGAGTGTTGCCTATTTCAGCTCACATCAGTCGCTTAATCATGCCGCTATCAATCCGGCTTTCAGCCTGCTTTACTCAGCCACCCATCAGGTAGACTTTGACAAGATGGGACGATATTACGAAGCGGATGAGGCTGCGGCATTGTTTGACGAACTGCATACTCGGTCATCTGTCGACTCTGTATCGGGGCTGCTGTCTTCGCATCATCCAGACATATACGTGATAATAATGGAGAGTTTCTCAGCGCAGCTGATGCCGTCGCTTGGAGGTGATTCCATAGCTATGGGGGTGGACTCCATAGCTCGTAGCGGTGTGTCGTTTACTAACTTTTTTGCCAACGGATTCCGTACTGACCGCGGGTTACCAGCCATACTCAACGGGTTGCCGTCACCGCCTAATACCGGTGTTATGAAGCACCCTGACTTCATAGAGCGCATGCCCTCTATAGCTCACGAACTGTGTCATGTGGGTTATCGTACATCATATTATTATGGTGGAGACATCAATTTTGCCAATATGAATGCTTTCGTTGTCGGGTCAGGATTCCAGCATGTCGTCAGCGACAGGGACTTTCCGCTGTCACAGCGCATGAGCAAATGGGGTGTGCATGACGGTCCGCTTTTTGATCGTGTGGCTGATGATATCAAATCTTTCCCTGACACTTTGAGGCATTTCACGGTCATACAGACATCAAGCAGCCATGAGCCGTTTGAAGTTCCGGATACATTCTCTCGTTATGCCGGACAGCCTCCCGCTGTCAATGCCTTCGCCTATGCCGATAGCGTCATAACGTCTTTCGTCAACAAGCTCAGACATTCTGCTGACTGGGAGAATACGCTCGTAATTCTTGTCGCCGACCACTGGGGTGCATACCCGGCAGATCTGGAAGATTTGCGTGCACGTCATCATATACCGCTTGTCATGACTGGTGGTGTTCTCAAGGACGTTCCTCGGGTTATGGATGTATATGGCTCCCAAGTGGATATCGCTCCTACGCTTATAGCAATGATGGGTCTGAAGCACAGTAATTTCGCATTTGGCAACAATCTGTTTGATGCAGCAGTCCCCCACTATGGCATATACTTTGACAGTGATAATGTGGGCATGTATGAAGCATCTGCGTCTGGTACGGGAGAGACATATGCGGTTTTCAATACCGATACCCATCAGACCGTGGCATCATATGGCGCACGGGATCTGAGTCCTTATATCAAGGCTTACATACAGACTCTTTATGGCCATATGGCAGCCAAGAAAGGACAATAACTCACTCAAGAAAGTATGAAAACATATATTGATACATAATCGGATGCTTAACTGTTATATAGATTTCCTGCAGCAGTTGCTTGTGTTGGACGATAAGGTCTTTCTGCTGTTCAATGGAATCAATTCGTCATATTTTGATGCCTTGATGATGATGCTTACAGGCAAATTCATATGGGTGCCACTTTATGCGGCTATGGCTGTGGCATTGTTTATGTCGCGTCGTCCGGCTGTTGCATTGCTTCTGCTTGTGGGTGTCGGAGTGGTCATAGCTCTCACCGATTATTCCATATCGTCGTGTATCCGTCCGTATTTCAGCCGTCTGCGGCCGAGCAATCTTGACAATCCTGTGTCGGTGATGGGGCATGTCGTGGATGGTTATCGCGGGGGCGATTATGGATTTCCGTCATGCCATGCTGCCAATTCATTTGCTCTTGCTGTGTTCATGTCGCTTGTGGCACGTCGACGACTGTTTACGTGGTTCATATTCATCTGGGCGGTTATTCACAGCTACACACGCTTATATCTCGGTGTACATTATCCTGGCGATCTCATAGTGGGTACTATCTACGGCTCATTGATTGCATGGATTATCTATATGTTGGTCAGACTGTTGATGGCAAGAGTCAGATGGTCGGCACAAGGGGCGATGCAAGAGACGGTATGGATTGTAAGACCATGGGCATGGCCTGTCCTGACCGGCATAGCTACGGTAGCTGTGGCAGCCATTGTCGCTGTTTTCATCATGTAGCAATTGGATTATTCAGAGATGATTATTAAATTTGTCTTTGTACAATTATAAATCCGATATTCCATGAAACATATATCACTCGTCATACCAGCCTGTGTCGCAGCGATGTTGATGCTGAATGTGCTTAACGGGAGAGCCGAGAAGCTTGTGCTTATGCATACCAATGACACTCACTCGCAGATTGATCCTACCTCAAAGAATCTTGGCGGAGTGGAGCGTCGCAAGGCTTTGATTGACAGTGTGCGCGCTGCTGAGCCTAACGTGTTGCTGATTGATGCCGGCGACATGGTGCAGGGCACTCTCTTTTTCTCTCTGTATGGGGGTGAAGTGGAGCAGAAGGTGATGAACCATCTCGGTTATGACATCCAGATTATGGGTAACCATGAGTTTGACAACGGGATAGACTCGTTGGCGCATATGTACCGTGGTCTCAATGCCGATAAAATCTCTACCAACTACGATGTCCGTAACACTCCTCTTGACGGTCTTGTAAAGCCATATGTCATAAAGCAGGTAGGTGACAAGCGGATCGGCTTCATAGCCATCAATCTCGACCCCAAGGGCATGATTGCTGACCATAACTATACTGGTCTCAAATATCTTGATGCCGTGAAAGCTGCGAACTCTACAGCATGGCATCTCAAGCATAACGAGCGTGTAGACAAGGTTGTCGCAATCACACATATAGGGTACACGGCTGACAAAGGTGTGACTGACCCTGAGCTGGTGGCTGCATCGGAGGACATTGATTTGATTATAGGAGGACACAGCCACACTGTCATTGATGAGAATAATCCTAAATCGGTGCCTGCACGTCTTGTAAATGCTAAAGGGGATACCGTGCTTGTCACTCAGACAGGCAAGTCAGGCATGAATCTCGGTCAGATAGATTTTGATCTTGACACAGGTCGTGCTGTGGAGAAGCTCTATCCTGTCACTGACCGCCTTGATGCGAAGATTGACGGCACTATGACCCAATTACTCCGACCGTATCGTCACGGTGTGGATTCTCTGATGAATGTGCGGATCGGCACTGTGGCATCGGCTTTTGATGTAAACCGTAACGGATTGCGGAATCTTTCGGCAGATATGGTCAAGGCAATCGGCGGGAAGTTCAGTCCGAAGCCTGTGGACTTATCAGTGATCAATGTCGGAGGCATCCGCTCTGGTTGGGATAAAGGTTCGTTGACCAAGGGCGAAGTGATGAATTCGTTCCCGTTTGACAATCGTGTGAGCATCCTTGAAATCACAGGTAAGGATCTCCGCGAGGCTTTTGACATCATAGCTCCGCGAGGCGACGGTATCAGTGCCAATGTCAAAGTATTGTATGATCCTCAATCTGGTAAATGCACCTCCATCACCATTGACGGACGTCCGCTTGAAGATGACAACGTGTATGTTCTGGCTACCATTGACTATCTGGCACAGGGTGGTGATTATCTCAAATCGTTCACCAGAGCCAAGCATATCGGAGAGAGCGAAAAGGTGCTCTATGATGACTTCATTGGATATATCTTCCAAGGCCCTCTGAAAGGGAAAAAACTGCGTCCTGACGATACTCCGCGTATCGTTGCCGCACAATAGTAATGGATTATTTGTTTAACTCTGCATCTATGAAACATATTGCATATCTCATATCATTGCTTGTAACGGCAATGTTTACATCCCATGCCAGTGCGGCTGGGACCGGGTACGGACATTTTACATCTTCACAGACTTCGGCTGCCACGGCGTGGGCTGATTCAGTTATCGGCACCCTTGACCTGCGGCAGCAGGTGGCGCAGCTGGTGTTTCCTCGTCTTGACATCAAGAACGATGAGAGTGGCAGACGTCAACTCGCATCTCTTGTGAAAAATCAGGGTATCGGAGGCTTTTTGCTTGGCAAGGGCACGCTCGCTGATTACAAAGGGCTTATAGATTATGCACAGTCTCTGAGCCGTGTGCCGCTGATGGTGACTCTTGATGGTGAGTGGGGCTTGGCGATGCGTGTGACTGATGCGCCACGGTTTCCCCACAATATGGCTCTCGGTGCGGTAGCGGATACCAAGCTGATAGAGGAGTATGGACGAGAAGTGGCTCGGGAATGTCGTGCCATGGGCATTCATGTCAACTTTGCCCCTGTGCTTGATGTCAATTCCAATCCGTCTAATCCGGTGATAGGCTACCGCTCGTTTGGTGATGATCCGCATCGCGTGGCTGAGCTTGGAGTGGCTTATGCACGAGGTCTTGAATCAGGGGGTGTGATGTCTGTGGCGAAGCATTTCCCCGGACATGGTGACACATCGGTTGACTCTCATAAGGCACTTCCGGTGCTTGACCGTTCACGGCAGCAGCTTGACCAGACTGAACTTGTACCGTTTTGTGAATACATCAAGGCAGGCATGAGCGGTGTGATGGTCGGGCATCTTGATGTGCCTGTACTTGACAAGTCGGGGATGCCGGCTTCGTTGTCGCATCTGATTACATCAGACTTGCTTAAAGACAAACTTAAATTTGGCGGTTTGGTTTGGACCGACGCACTTGCCATGAAAGGGGCAGGGGGTAAGGAAAATAATTGTGTGGCAGCCTTGAAGGCTGGAGCCGATGTGCTGTTGCAGCCGTTGCATCCGTCGCAGGATATTGATGCTGTCATGGCAGCAATCAAGTCAGGCAAACTTGATGCATCGATGATACGTGAGCGGTGTCATAAACTGCTGATGTATAAATATATGTTTGTCGTGGCGCAGGGGATGCCTCGAAGCGGCACAGCGGGCATATCCAAGATTGTCAACTCCCCGGAGGCTCAGGCTGTCAATATGCGGTTGTCATCGGCAGTCATCACTGTACTCAAAGACGATGACGGCGTGATACCATGGGGACAACTTAGCGGGTCGGACATTGCTGTTGTCTCGTTAGGGTCTAGAGCAGACAATTCGTTCTCGCGCATGTGCAAGAAATACGCCCCGTGTATCCTTTATGGCAGCACAGACGGACATTTGAGCGTGGCTGAAATGGCAAAGATACGCCAGCACAAGAAGGTCATAGTGGCAGTATTCAAGCAGACGGAAGCTGTAGCCTCGGCGTTGCATAAATTAGGCGAACTTCCTGGTGCCATGGCAGTCTGCTTTATCAATCCCTACAAGATGGCTAAGATGCAGCGGCAGCTGTCCTCGTTTGGTGTCATCATTAGCGGTTTTGATGATACGAGGCTTATCAATGAGGCTGCGGCGCAAGTCATCTTCGGCGGCTTGGCTGCATCTGGCAAACTGCCTGTGGCTCTCAAAGGCTGGATGCCACAAGGGACAGGCATTGCCACGGAGAAGACACGTCTTGGCTTCTCCACTCCTATAGCTCAGGGATTTCCGCCGGACCTGTCGGCGAGAATTGATTCGGTGACTATGGCAGCACTTGGCAATGGGGCTTTCCCCGGCTGCCAGGTGCTTGTTGCTAAGAATGGCAATGTGGTGATTGACCGCAGTTACGGCACTCTCACTAAAGGTGGCACAGCCCCGGTTACATCTGAGACCATATATGATGTGGCGTCGGTCTCCAAAGCCGCGGGAGTAGTCAGTGCATTAATGAAGGCTTACGACGAGGGTCTGTTCAAGTTGACTGACACCATAGGTGCATATATCCCGGCACTCAAGGGAACTCCGAAGGGCAAGTTGACTTTCCGCCAGCTTTTGCTCCATCAGAGCGGCATGCCTTCGATGCTCAGCATGTACACGACATTGATCGACACCGCATCGTATAAAGGACCTTTGTTTCGTGCCAGACGTGACGATGTATATAAGGTGAAAGTTGACAGAAACACCTACATCAATGGAAACGCCCGTCTGCGCAGCGACCTCGTGTCCGACCGTCCATCCCATAAGTTTCCTATCAGGGTCGCCGAAAACGTCTATGTCGGGGAGGCTACGGTGGATACCATCATGCGACGCATATATGATGTGGAGCTGAAATCACCTGTCTATCGTTATAGCGATCTCAACTTCGCGCTGCTGATGGATGCGCTTGAGGGGATGACTGGCAGGCATCTCGATGAATATGTAGAAACTGACATTTTCGCTCCTATAGGGGCATACAGCACAATGTACACCCCGTTAGATAAGGGGATTGATGCATCGCGGATTGCTCCTACAGAGCGGGATCCGATGCTTCGTCATCAGTTGCTCCGAGGATTCGTGCATGACGAACTTGCAGCATTCTCTGGCGGAGTACAAGGCAATGCGGGTCTGTTTTCCACGGCAGAAGATCTTGCGAAGATTGCCCAGACATGGCTTCAAGGAGGCACGTATGGAGGTGTTGAGATATTCAAGGCTCCTACTATAGCATTGTTTACCGAGCCATGCAGCAAGGATGGCAAACGTTCTCTCGGATTTGATACAGCTCCGGCGAAATGCGGTCTCGGCTCTGAGCGTACCTACGGTCACACCGGTTTCACAGGCACTCAGATGAAAATCGACCCCGACAACAATCTGATTTTCATCTTCCTTAGCAACCGTGTCAGTCCCACCCGCGACAATCCCGCCTTCACCCGCTCCGACATCCGCAACAAACTCTGGGCAGAGCTCTACAAATAACCCGCGCCCACGATTGATATTAATCGTCAACCCTGTAGGGACATGCCGTGGCATGTCCGCTGCCATCAAATGCAATTGAATACACTTAATGATAGGCGGGAATGCCACGGCATGTCCCTACAATTATTTTGTTAACCCACGCCAGCACAAATTAAACGGGGACCGCTGACGATGATGGTCAGCAGTCCCCGTTGTCGTGGTATCTTTGCTGCTGGTTACTTGATGAGATACTGGCTTGAGATGGACTGGCAGTCGTGTACTCGGCGGATTGTGTCGGCGAAGAGGTGTGCCACACTGATGATGGTGCACTTTGAGCAGTCCTTGGTGTAGGGAATGCTATTGGTGAAGATCATCTCTGTCAGACCTGAGTCATTGACACGCTGGGTAGCGGGATCGCTCATGATGGCGTGGCTTGCGAGTGCGCGTACTGATTTAGCGCCAGCCTTGAGCATGATGTCGGCTGCCTTGGTGATGGTGCCGGCTGTGTCTACCATATCGTCGATGAGCACTACGTTCTTGTCCTTTACATCGCCTATGACTGTCATTGATTCTACAACATTGGCTTTGGCGCGCTGCTTGTGACACAGTACGAGAGGCACGTTGAGATACTTGGCATAGTTGTTGGCGCGCTTTGCACCGCCCACGTCAGGAGTCGCCATCACGAGGTCGGGGAGATTGAGGCTCTGGATGTAGGGGATGAACACTGATGATGCGTAGAGATGGTCTACAGGTACATCAAAGAATCCCTGGATCTGGTCGGCATGGAGGTCCATGGTGATGACGCGGTCCACTCCGGCTGCCATGAGCAGGTCGGCAACGAGTTTGGCTGCGATGCTCACGCGGGGTTTGTCCTTGCGATCCTGACGCGCCCAGCCGAAATAGGGCATTACGGCGGCGATGCTCTTGGCAGATGCGCGTTTGGCTGCATCAATCATTAGCAGAAGCTCCATCAGGTTGTCGCTGTTGGGGAAAGTGGACTGCACGAGATACACTTCGCATCCGCGGATGGATTCCTCGAAAGAAACTTCAAACTCGCCGTCGGCAAAACGCTGGATGTTCATTTCTCCAAGCTTCACGCCGAGATCCTTGCAGATTTCCTCCGCCATGTAGCGCGAGTTGGTGCCCGAAAAGATTTTGTAGGGTGTCATTTTGTTGATAACTGTTACGGGAAGTTGTATAGTGTTGTACGTAATAATCTGTGTGATGAATTATTTGGATGACTTCTTTGGACGCATCGCTCTTGACGGAGCTGCTTTCTGGTCATTGCCGATGATATTGCGGTGCTTGATTTTCCACACCACGGCATCGTATGGAGGAATGAATGTCTCAAACTGACGGTGGGGGCTGAACACCTTGCGCATGGTGTCGCCGGTCAGCAGGTCGGTGGCGACACACTCGCCCTGTGGCAGATTGAGCATGTCAAATGCGTGGTCGGGTATGTTGATGAACAGGTCGCATGATTCGCTGCCGAAGTTGGCTGCGATAACCAGTGTCTCTCCCTCGCATGCTCTCAGGAACACGTATTGGCGATGGGGATTGAGCGACGGGTTGTCATAGTTGACATACATCAGGTCAAAGAAACGTCCTTCGCGTATAGCCTTCTCCTGGTTGCAGGCTGTCAGCACTGTCTTGTACTTGCTGCGTAGCCATTTTTCGCGTCCTGTAAGGGTAGCATCACCTGTCTCTACCTCAGTGAGCCAGCGGCGTAGGGTCTGTAAGCTCCAGTAGTCAAATATGGTGGTGCGTCCGTCATATCCGCTGAATCCCTCTGCGTCACGCGCCTGTTCGCCGAGTTCCTGACCCATGTAGATCATCATCGGACCTGTGGAAATCATCGAGCTGACTACGAGCGAGGGAATGACCTTGGCAGGGTCTCCGGCATACTGCTCCGAGCCGAATCGTTGTTCGTCATGATTTTCAAGGGAATTGAGCATACGCGGAGCGATGCCTTCCACTGTCTGCCAGCAGTTGGTGATGGTGGCAGCACTGTGGCTATGGCACTGCACGTCGCGCAGGGTATCGTAGAGATTGACTTTGTCATAGAGGTAGTCAAAGCCGCCGTAGTCGATAAACGGACGATATAGACCGACATCGTATATCTCGGCTATGAATTTGATGTTGGGGAAGCTTTCCTTGACATTGGCTATCGCCCAATGCCAGAATTCCAGCGGTACCATATGCACCATGTCGCATCGGAAACCGTCTATTCCCTTGGCTGCCCAGTATCGCAAGATGTGGAGCATTTTGAACCAGGTATCAGGTATCGGGTCGAAATGCCGTGTATGGTCGCCATAGTCAACGCCATAGTTGAGCTTTATGGTTTCATACCAGTCATAGGGGCTTGGGAATGCCGAGAAGCAGTCGTTGCCTGTGGCTTTGGCTGGAAATTCCACATACGCGTCGTTGCCTGACCCCATGTCGATGCTTGGGGCGAAAAGCTGGCGCGGTATATAGTAGAAGTTGTTATCGCGGTCGAAAAATTTTGTGGTATCGTCTCCCGAACCGAGGTCTTCTATGCCGCGGGGAGCTTTGTCGCTGTGGTACTGACGACCTACATGATTAGGCACGAAGTCCATGATTACGTCCATGCCGCACTTATGTGTGCGCTCTACCAGTGCCTCGAATTCCTCGATGCGCTTGTCGACATCCTCGGCTATATCGGGGTCTACGTCATAGTAGTCGGTGATGGCGTATGGCGACCCTGCTTTGCCCTTGATGATGTGGGGATTGTGGCGCGGTATGCCGTAGCGTGTGTAGTCGGCAGTATGGGCATGCTCTATGATGCCTGTGTACCATATTGCGGTCACTCCCAGCTCCTTGATGGCGCGGAGCACGGTGGGAGTTATGTCGTTCATCTTGCCCGATCCGTTCTGTGATATCGTCCCGTTGGGGATGCAGTGGCTGTTCATGTTTGTGAACAGACGGGGTAGAAGTTGATAGATGATTGGTTTGGTTTTCATGATTTGTTGATGGCGCGCTTGGTTGTTTCGTAGCCGGCTTTGTAGATGGATTTAATCTCGTTAAGGTTGAAAATATTGTAGTGGGCTATGTCAGACAATTCTATGACATGGTCACAAATCTGCATGTCATGTATGGCATTGTTTTTCGCCATCAGCTTGAACGATTTGGTGGCTATGTCGATAAGAGTCCCCTTGCTCTTCTGCCTGACCATAGGACTGACATTGATGCCGTAGAGTGTGCGGCAACGTGACCGTATCGCCCACGCAGGGAGATTGTGGGTCAGACCGCCGTCGACATATTTGACCCCGTTGATGACCGCAGGCTTGAATACGATAGGGATGCTGCAAGAGGCGGCTACACACTCTGGCAGAGGTCCCTCTTCAAATGCTACTGACTCGCCGCTATCTATGTCAGTGGCGCAGATGACAGTCTTGACGGGGAGATCTTCGATGCGTTTGTAGGGTATGGTGTCACGGAGAAATTTACGGAAGCGGTCAAGTTTGAAAAATCCGTCTTTGGGGACGCTCAGCTCAGCAAAATCGTTGAATTTCAACGAGTCGAAGGCTTTGAGCATCTTGTCAAACGGTATGCCGGATGCGTAGAACACGGCAGCGACAGCTCCTGCACTGACACCTGCCACGATATCAGGATGTATGCGGGCTTCGTGTAGTGCCTGCAATACTCCTACATGGGCAAAGCCACGGGCACCTCCTCCGCTTAGAGCCACTCCTGTAGCATATGGCGGACGAGAGAAAAGTTCAGCCAATCGGGCTTTGGTGTAGGATACGAGCGGGGATTTCATCCGTTATTTCTTCTTTTTGCTGCCGTCGGACGGTTCGTCGGCAAAACGGTTGGGAAACGTCAGGTGCTGGCGTGGATGTTTTAGTGCATATATCACAAGGCTTATGCCGGCGACTATGAACGGCAGGCTGAGCCACTGTCCCATATTGAGTGTCATGTCCGCCTCAAATGCCACCTGGTCGTTTTTGATAAATTCGATAAAGAAGCGTGACAGGAATATCCCTATGAAAAACACACCGAATATAAGTCCAGGTCGTTCTTCGGCGTTTTTCTTCCAATACATCCACATAAGCAAGGCAAACAGGGCGAAATAGACCAGAGCCTCATAGATCTGAGTCGGATGGCATCCCAAACCCTCATAAAGCTGGTGCCATTCGGCACTCTTGACAAACTTGAAGCCCCAGGGCAGGGTAGTGGGTCCTCCATAGATTTCGGAGTTCATCAGATTACCGAGACGTATCAGACCGCCTGCCAGGGCTATCGGTATGACTAAGCGGTCAAACGTCCACAGCGGACTGCGCTTGGTGGTGATCATGGAGAACGCTATGACGGCGAGTATGATGCCTATGGTGCCGCCATGGCTTGCGAGGCCGCCCTCCCAGATATACAATATCTTGAGCGGATGCTGGCTGTAGTAGCTCCATTCGTAGAAAAACACGTGGCCGAGACGCGCACCTATGACGGTGCCGGCTACTGTCCAGAGCAGCAGATAGCCGAGCCAGCTCTCCGGTGCACCTTCGTGTCTGAACATACGCGCTACAATCTCATATCCAACTGCAAACCCTATGGCAAACATCAGGGAGTACCAACGGACTGAAACCGGGCCTATCTGGAATAATATCGGGCTCGCTGCCCATGTGATGTAATCGAGCATTATTTGCGTTGACTTTTCAAGTCAGAAGTTGATGTATCAGTCGGCTGCAAAATTACGAAAAAAAATCCGTTCAGAGGCATCTTGGCGCAAAAACCTTCTGACGGATTTATTCAATTATGGTATGCCGTGGATATGGTCACGAGTGACGTGGCTGCTGTCGGTGATTGTCATGACGGACAGATTGCCTTATGGGGCGTAGTCTGTCGATAGCTGTGCCTGCGAGAGCGAAGAGTCCTACTGAAGCTCCGACAATCAGCCAGGCGAGCAGATGTAAGTGGATTAATGATAGTTCAAGCATAGTCTGAAGTCGGATATTACAGTTTGAGAGTAAAATGGATCATATTCTAGTATTAAAACGCTCATTAGTGGCGTTTGGTTTGTTTGATACTTCATTGCATTATAATATGAGTTGAGAAATCCTGACAGTAACAGATTGTGGGAGTTGGGTGCAACTTTTGATTTGCTGGTTGCGTCTAACGGATGTATATAACTTTTACTTATCAAAATTTATCGATATGAATAATAAAATCGTCACATTATGTGCCATGGTGATATGCTTTTTAGCTGTCACCAGTTCGTGCGTGTCAGGAGTGGGAGGCAAGAAGCATGCCCCTCTTTCGAGAAACGACAAATTCAGTGGTATAGAGGTGTTTAATAGCATAACTCTGTATTATACACCGGGTGATTCGTTGCAATGGTCGGTAAAGGCATCCCCGAGGCTGAAATCAAAGTTGCAGATGTATGTGGAGGATGACTGCCTGAGGATTGGAGCTGACGGCATGAGAGGTGATGACGAAATAGAAATCTGGCTTATGGCACCTGCTGTCAGTACATTTACGGCATGGGTTAATGGTATGATTGTAGTTACTGACAGTTTGGAGGTCAACACGTTGTCGGTTACTACTTATAATTTGTCAGAAATACGTTTTGATGGAGAAGTCAGAGCTGCCTATGCCGATTTGTCGGCATACAATAACTCGCTTATCTATATGGAGTCGGGATATTTCAGCGAAAATCATATCCTTACCAGCGGAGATGGAGAAGTCAGAGGCAATATAGATTGCGCCATGGAGTAATATAATATAATATAATATGTTATAGTCATGGGAGACTGATTGATGCGGCATGTGTAAATATTTCGTAAATTTGCCACTATAAATTCGTTAATCCAGTACAGGGCAAAATCAGGTGCCGTTTTTGTATATCCTCTTTCCGATCATTATCCCATGACTTTTGATTATTCTTATATTCGAGGCGTTGGACGCCGAGTATTTGCAGCCTTGGCTATTTTGTGCATCGCAGTCGCGGTGTCGTCATGTTCGTCCGATGAATCAGCTGATGAGCCAGAGGTTGTCATTACTGGGACTGTAGAGCATACCCTGTTCATGTATCTCCCGTGGTCGACAGATCTGACGAGCTGTTTCTATCAGAATATATCTGACCTTGAGCGTAGTATAGTAGCTCAAGGCGGTCTTGATGACCAGCGTGTCATCGTATTTATCTCCACAAGTCCCACCGAGGCTAAAATGTATGAGATAAGATATGCCAATGGACAATGCCGTCGGCATGACATCAAAACTTACCAATCTCCATCGCTGACTACTGCTTCAGGAATCGCGTCCATATTATCGGATATGACAGCCGCCGCTCCAGCGAGCCGCTACGCCATGACCATCGGATGTCACGGCATGGGATGGCTGCCTGTCAATCCCTCTACGCGTATGTCTGACGCAGCCGATATGTCAATGTCGGAAGCTATGCACTGGAGCCATGAGGCATCGTTGCTCACGCGCTATTTCGGCGCTAAAGACAAAGCCTACCAGACGGATATATCCACTTTGGCAGATGCTATCGGCGATGCAGGGCTGAAGATGGATTTCATACTTTTTGATGACTGCTACATGGCATCGGTGGAGGTGGCATACGAACTTAAAGATGTGGCAGACTATCTTATCGCGTCGACGTGTGAAGTGATGGCATATGGTATGCCCTACGCCACTATGGGGCGGCATCTGATGGGGGAGCCTGATTATGGAGCTGCATGTGATGAATTCTACGCGTTCTATTCCAGCTATACTGTCATGCCGTGTGGTACTCTGTCTGTGACAGACTGTTCTCAACTGGAAGAACTCGCATCCATCATGAAGCGTATCAACGCAGCCTATGGGTTCATACCGTCGGCATTGTCTTCATTGCAGTCTCTTGACGGATATTCTCCCTCCATATTCTATGACTATGGCGATTACGTGGCCCATCTGGTAGGGTCGTCCAATCAGCAATTGCTTGATGAATTCCGTGCACAGTTGGAGTCGGCAGTGCCGTATAAAGTAAATACTCCAACATATTATACTGCCAGCCTCAACCGTCCTGTAGCTATACGTAAGTATTCAGGGCTGACCACCTCAGATCCGAGCCGGCATTATCTGGCTGCTGACCGGGAGGATACCTCCTGGTGGAAAGCGACCCACTGATGGCTGGATAGATACTTTCACGGCATTAAGGAGGTGTGGAGTCGCGGAAAATGCGTAACTTCGCGCAAAGTTTCATCATATACTTGACGTGAATTTCCGCAGCCCCATCAAATGGACTTATAAAGCCGTCCGTACTGTCGCCGTGAGCATCATTGCTCTCGTGCTGGGAGTGCCTGCCTTGCTTTATATCGGATTGTCGCTGCCTTTTGTCGAACGAGCCATTGCCGATACGGCTGAAAAACAGCTTAGCGATCTGCTTCATGTCAATGTGACCATCGGACGGCTGGAGATAAGCCCGTTTAACCGCATCACCCTGTCGAGGGTGGTCATTGCAGATACTGCAGCCATGGAACACGGTCCCATAGCTATGATTGACCGTCTTGGAGGCTCGGTTAATATCAATGCCTCGTTGATAGAGCAGTCACTCATCATCAACTATGTGGAACTTATAGGTCTTAACGGCACATTGTGGCAGCGTGATGCATCGTCACCTCTGAATATCCAGCCTATAATAGATGCCCTCAAGCCCAAGGATGACAAGGAAAAGAAGCAGATAGAGCTGCGCATCAATTCGGTACTCATACGCAAGTCTGCCATCACGTATGACCGATGGGATGCCCCGGTCAGACCCGCTGATGTCATGGATTTCAGACATCTTGCAGTCAGAGATCTTCGTGCTGACATCAGCATCCCTCAGATTGGTAAAGATGCTTACAAAGTCAGCCTGAGCCGTCTGGCTTTCAGGGAGAGGTGCGGGGCTGAGGTGTCGCTTTCTACTGATTTTTCGCTTGACAATGAGGCATTGTCGGTAAGTGGCTTGGATGTGCGGTTGGATAATTCAAATATCCGATTCGCAGATATCAAGATTCCGATTAAATCAGTCAAGACCATCGGCGATGACCTGAAGGAAGCCACAATGAAGATAGAGGTGATGAAAGGATCATCGGTCCAAGTTGCGGACATGCGCTATTTCGTCCCGGCATTGAGCAAAAGCAGTCTGCGTATAGGGATTGAAGCAGCCATGTCAGGTCGTGCCGATATGTTCAGTGTTGACAGGATGCGTCTTGATCTCGGTCAGAGAGGAGAATATGTCACCTTGCTTGCCGAGGTTGCCATGCCTGACCTTAAAACGAGTGAAATTGCAGTGAATCTGTCTGATTTCAAGTGCTATGTTACCTCTCCGACGGTAATTGAGACTATGGGGCTGTTTAAGGATCCGTCTCCCCAGATACGTAATATCCTCGGTAATACAGAGCATCTTGACCTTCATATGCAGGGCAGATATACCCCTGCTGATGCCGACTTGCATGGCAATCTAAAGACCGCGCTCGGCAGTCTGCTTGTCGACGGCACTGCCCGTGGACGGTTGACCTCGGGAACGGCAGAGATAGGACTTACAGCGCAGACACCGGAATTTGCTATAGGGGCGGTCGCTCCGGCAAAAGCCACTGTGGGCAGCGGCGCATTCATGATTGATGGCTCTGCATCACTCCATGATGGCAGGTTGGCGAAAGCATCTGTGCATGCAGATATTGACCGCATTGAGTGGCGTAACCATCTATGGCAATCGGTGGACATTACGGGGTCGTATGACGGACATTCGTTGGTGGCTGATGTAGTCAGCGATGACCCGCATGCCAGATTTGAGGCTAATGCTTCGGCTGCGGTGACTCGTGATTTCAAACGTTTCTCTGACCTCTCGGCGACATTGGTTGTCGATAATATCGATCTCGGGCTGCTGACCACAAAAAATCCTTGGAACGGCTATGCCGCATCTTTCAAGCTTACAGCCTCAGCGGACAAAGTGGATGTCACAGCGATGGATGCACGTGCAGATATCGATGGTCTGCTCTTGAAATCCATCAGTGGTGAAGACGGCGCGGTCAATATCGGCAACATTGAGGTGGAGATGCGTAACAGTGCCACTCCGATGTGGGCATCCCTGACGAGTGATGTGGCGGATGCCAGCGTTAGGGGAGTATATGACCTCTCTACCATAGGGGGCGATATACGGCATTGCCTGCATAGATTGTGGCCCTCCTTGGTGTCATGTCGTGAAGATGCTGATAACAAGTACCGGCATAAGCTTGATAATGAGTTTGCATTTGACATGACGCTCAAAGACACCCGAAGTATCGAAAGATTTGTCAAACTGCCTGTCAGTGTCATCCATCCGGTTGATATCTCCGGTTTTGTCAAATCATCGGCTGGCATAGTAGTGCTGGATGTCGATGCCCCTTATCTCCTGCAAGGTAAGAAGCTCGTGGAGAATACGGTGGTAAATGCCGCTGTCAACGGAGATGCGGGCAAGTCCTATCTCTATGCCACCACTTCCATGCCTACAAAAAACGGACAGCTTTCCCTCACTCTCAATGGCGAGGGTATGACCGATATGATTGACACCTCTATGTCATGGGCTGTAGACTCCAAGAAGGCTCTTAACGGCAGTCTGGATCTCACAGCGAGGGCTTCGCGTGATGATGACAGCAATCTCGTAGGGTCGGTTGACATCCACAAGTCTTCAATGACGCTTAACGATACGGTATGGACCATACATCCAGCCACTATTAATATCTCTAAAGACCGTTACGCTATCAATGACTGGCGTATAGGCAATGACCGCCAATATGTCAACATTGACGGTGTCGTGAGCCGAGAGCCTGACGATGAAGTTAATGTGGAGCTTTCAAGCATCAACCTTGATTACGTGTTTGATATACTCAATATCAATAATGTGGATTTCGGCGGTATAGCCACCGGTGATGTCAAGGCTAAGGACTTGTTGTCAGGAGTTCCACAGGCTTTCACTGACAACCTTGTTGTCAGAAACCTGTCGTATAACAACTGCGTATTTGGCGATGCTGTCATCAAGAGCACATGGGATCATGACCGCCAGTGCATCACCTTAGACGCTGACATCACCCGCTCAAACGGCGGTGGAAGCACTGTTGACGGTGTGATATGGCCCGTCAAAGATGGTGGCGGCCTTGACCTTGCTTTCACTGCCGACCGCACTGGCATCAGTTTCCTGCAACCGTTCATGTCGGCATTCTGTTCGGAGGTTGACGGTTTGGTGAGCGGTCGCGCCCGTCTCTTCGGCTCATTCAGTGACCTTGATCTCGAAGGAGATGCATATGTGGAGGATATGAAGCTGACCATACCCTTTACCAATACTACATACACAGCCAGCGACAGTCTGCATTTCCGCCCTGGATCGATAAATATAAATGATCTGACTCTGCATGATGCTTATGGAAACACAGCCAAATTCCGAGGGCATCTAAGCCACAGGTATTTCCATGACCCTGTATTTGCATTCTATCTCTATGATGCACGTGATTTTCTTGGGTATGACATACCTGACAATGGCGAACAGCCATGGTATGGCAAAGTATTTGTCAATGGCGGAGCTTCGGTTATCGGCAAGCCGGGACGTGTTGACATAAGTGTGGTGGCATCCACCGCTCCTAAGAGCACATTCGGGTTTGTGCTCAGTGACAATATGCAGGCAGGTGAATACACATTTGTCAAGTTCAGAGACCGGGATATGCTTCAGGAGACAGACTCGCTTGAACTCACCCCTGTCGAACGCATCAAGAAGCTCCTTAAGTCAAAGATTCCGGGCGATAATAATCCTACCGACTTCAATATCGATATATCCGTGGATGCCAATCCCAATGTTGAAGTGACTCTTGTCATGGATCCGATAGCTGGCGACCGCATAAGGGCGTGGGGCAGCGGTAATATGCGCATGACCTACGCGAGCCGCAACGACGACATGCAGCTATTCGGCACCTACACTCTCGACAGAGGTACCTATAACTTTACTTTGCAGGAAATTATCGTCAAGGATTTCACTATTGATCCTGGAAGCTCCATATCGTTCCATGGCAATCCTTATGCCGCCCAGCTCAATATTACAGCAGCTTACCAGACTACTGCCAATCTCAGCGATCTTGATGTGTCATTTAATACGGATAAGGATTTGGCACGTACGAGTGTGCCTGTAAGGGCGTTGCTTAAGATTACAGGAGATATGCGCCAGCCTGAGCTTACTTTTGATCTCGAGTTTCCTACGCTGTCAAGTGACATAGACCGCAAAGTCCGTTCGATAGTCAACACCAACGATATGCTGAGCCGTCAGGTGATATACCTGCTTGCGCTCAACCGCTTCTATACACCTGAGTATGCCAACTCTGGTACTAATCACGGGAGCAACGAGTTCGCGTCATTGGCATCAACCACACTGTCAAGTCGCTTGTCGAGTCTTCTCGGCACTATCAGCGACAAGTGGACCATAGCTCCTTCGGTACGCAGTGACAATGGAGATTTCAGTGACATGGAGGTGGATCTGGCGCTCTCAAGTCACCTGCTCAACAACCGTCTGCTTATCAACGGCAATCTCGGTTATCGTGATAAGACTCTCAATCCCACCAGCTTCGTGGGAGACTTTGATGTCGAGTATCTTTTGAATAAATCCGGCACCATCCGCCTCAAAGCCTATAACCGCTTCAATGACCAGATATTCTCAGCTCGCAGTGCCTTGACCACTCAGGGTGTCGGTGTGGTATGGAAACTTGAATTTGACAATCTTGACAGCTGGATCAAACGTCTCAGACGCAAGCTTATCAAGACAAAGCCTGCCATCAGTGACACTACCTATGTATCGGTTGATAGCATCAAGCCTGACCAACATTGATATCCCTGCCGAGAGGAGTAAATATTGAGATAGGTTAAATTAATTAACTAAAAAATCGCAAAATATACATTTAATAGATGCTAATAAATGTATTTATTTGGTGTATAATTTAACATTATATGGGTTGTTAGGCGTTTATAGAGTATGATGTGGTGGCATATTGCACAGATTGCAGCATATAGTGCAATAGTTTTGTTGATAATATAAGTGATTGGATATATGGACTGTATGTGCAGGATGGATGTATTGATGCACAGCAGATACGATAATGTGCATGTATAATGTTAATGTATGTGATATTTAGTATAAAAGTGTACTACAACGTAAATCTTTACTTAAATTAATATTTGAGTTTCTGTCGGCTTGTCGGACGGGGAGGATATGTGTAACTTTGCAGTGCGCTTGGAAATCACAAGTCGCTGTAAAACATCACTCTTATGAAACTCATCCGTCTGATATCCCTCTTCGTAATATGTGCTGCTTTCGGTGCAAACACTGCTGCTGCCAAGAAGCCCCACCTTCCTGTGAAGCATCAGGTGACCGCCGTGACCAATCAGCAGGTCGATGAAGAGGAGCAGATGACCTTCTTGGAGAAAGCGATGGACTCAGCTCGTGATTTTTCTCCGTTCACGCTCAAGCCGCTCATTGATCCGTCACAGTTTGTAGGTAATGTCCTTGCAGGCAAGATGGTTGATTATGCATCTAAATTCCTCGGCACCCGTTATCGCCTTGGCGCCACTGGGCCCCATGCTTTTGACTGCTCTGGATTTACCGGCTGGATATACCGTAAGTTTGGCATGAATCTTGAGCGTACCTCTCGCAGCCAGTACACACAGGGCAAGCGCGTAGATGTAGACGAACTTCAGCCTGGCGACCTTCTGTTCTTCAGTTCGCGAAGCAGCGGCAGACGCAATGTCGGACATGTGGCGATGGTGGTCTCTGTTGACAAAGCCAACGGCACATGCGAGTTCATCCACGCATCTACTCGTAAGGGAGTGACCTATCAGTCTTTCCCTGACAATGCCTATTACAGCCGTCATTTCCTCGGTGCGCGCCGCATGCTCGGCACATCTGTCTCGGCTGGTATCGCTCCCGAAGATATGGGTATCTGATAGCGGATAGCTTATAAAGTAAAAAATCATTTCCATCAATACCTACCATACGGTGTCATCGGTTCAAGACCATGACACCGTTTTTTTTATATTTGAGGCATTCTGGTTTTTGGTCGTAAACTTGTAAGATTACTGTTACTCTGATACCTCATATGACTTGAGTAGGGTAGGGACATGCCATGGCATGTCAGCGTTCCGTAGCATTTGCAATTATCATGCCTGTTGGGCTGACATGCCGTGGCATGTCCCTACGAGCGGGTGGTAGATTGGGTCTCGCCAGTGTGGGCGTGTGATGTTTATATTTTGGTGAGTCGCCGCTTTAGTTGCTCAATATGAAAAGCGATGGGCTTCCGAGTGTTCGGAAGCCCATCGCATGTTAGGCATTTTATATGTATTTGGTTGAAGTGTTACAGCTGCTACTTTTGGTCGCCTTATGGGGCTATTGAATATTGGTTATGAAGTAGGTGCGGTTAAATGCCTTGTTAGCGGTCTTTGTAGTCTTTAAGTTGCGTCTGAAGTCGCTGGCGGGCGAAGTAGATGCGGCTTTTGACTGTACCGAGAGGAAGGTCCATCTTCTCGGCTATTTCGCTGTATTTGTATCCTGCCACGTGCATCGAAAACGGTACGCGATATTCATCGCTGAATGAATTGATGGCTGCGTTTATCTCGCCTACTGCATATGATCCGTCAGGCGATGCGGTGCCTGAGTCCTGAGCCATGTCGAGATGGTAGAGGTCTTCGGTCTTGTCGATGATTGTCTCCGAACGGACCATGCGACGGTATTTGTTGATGAAAATATTGCGCATTATAGTGAAAACCCAGCCCTTGAAATTAGTGTTGTCTACATACTTGCTCTCGTTGTCGAGGGCTTTCAGGGTGGTGTCCTGAAGCAGGTCGTAGGCATCATCGCGGTTTGAGGTGAGGATGTAAGCGAAGTTGAGCAGATTGCCTTGCAGCTCAACAAGCTGACGTTCGAATTTAGGTGTACTCATAGTGTCGCTGAATTGAAGTAATTAGTAATTAAGAATTAATCTCAATAAGAATAGCCTTGATGTTGAGGAATTTTTTAGAGACTATTACATTTCAGGCAGTGTTCAAAGTTGAATATACACAAATGTAACACTAAGTATTGAGATGAAAAAATAGAATATGAAATATTAATCTAAAGTTTTCTAATTTAACGAAAAATATACTTAATTACTGAATAATCAACATTTTAAACAGTAACAAACATGTATCGGTGGTGTTACAAAAATGTTACAATATGAACATTTGTGATTGAATTGCTATTGTAGTAATCAAATAAACATGAAAAAGTGTAAATTTGCACAACTCTAAGGAAGAATACGATTACGTATATAGCGTAAATATAGCACTGATGGAAACCTCAAAGCAAGAATTGCTGGACCGACGGTATCTGCGCATGGCGACGATATGGGCGGAAAACTCCTATTGTGTGCGTCGGCAGGTTGGCGCGCTTCTGGTCAAGGATGACATGATTATATCTGACGGATACAACGGTACTCCCTCGGGATTTGAAAATGTCTGTGAGGACGAAAACGGATTGACGAAGCCTTATGTGCTCCATGCAGAGGCTAATGCCATAACAAAAGTGGCACGGAGCAATAACTCGTCACAGGATTCTACTCTCTATGTCACAGCCTCTCCGTGCATGGAATGCAGCAAGTTGATCATCCAGTCAGGCATCAAGAGGGTAGTGTTCCATGACCTTTATCGTATCACTGACGGTCTTGAACTGATGCGTCAGGTGGGGATAGAGATAGTGCATATCCAGGATTTGTAGATAACATATCGGTTACAATGAATAATAGGTTGAAGAATCCGGCGGTATGGATTCCGTTGACAGTTGCATTGGCATTTGTGGGCGGCATGTTGGCATCGCGTGGATTACTTATCCAGGACAGATCAGGTGCTGGTAACAATAAATTAAATACGTTGCTCAACATCATAGGGCATGAGTATGTGGATGCTGTCGACACTGATTCGCTCATGGAGACTATGTATCCCCAGCTGCTGTCAGGACTTGATCCTCACTCGGTATATATCAAGGCTGAGGATCTGGAGGCTGTCAACAGCGAGCTGGAGGGATCGTTCAGCGGCATTGGCATCACTTTCAATATGCTCAATGATTCCATCAATGTGCTCGAAGTGTTGTCTGGCGGTCCTTCGGAAAAGGTCGGTCTGCTGGCGGGAGACCGTATAGTCACCATTAATGATTCGGTAGTGGCTGGCAAGCACTGGTCCAATGAGAAAGTCATGTCATGGCTGCGCGGCGAAGCCGGCACGAAGGTCAGGCTTGGCATCCGTCGCTCTACGTCGGCAGACATTCTGCCGTTTGAAGTGACACGCGGACCCATACCGGTGACCTCTATAGATGCGTCATACCTGATTGATGATGCTACCGGTTACATACGTGTCAACAAGTTTGGACGCACTACTTATGACGAATTTTACACCGAAATGGTGAAGCTGCGGCAGGCTGGTGCCAAGAAGTATGTGGTGGACCTGCGTGGCAACGGAGGCGGATTCATGGAGATGGCAGTGCTGATGGCTAATGAGTTCCTGCCTGCTGGGCAGCTTATAGTCGCTACCCACGGTCGTGATGAGTCGGCTGAATCCACCGCAGTCAGCGATGGTGGAGGCACTTTCCAGGATGCGGAGTTGACGGTGCTGCTTGACGAATTTTCGGCGAGTGCGAGCGAGATTTTTGCCGGTGCTATACAGGATCATGACCGCGGACTCGTGGTTGGGCGCCGTTCGTTTGGCAAAGGACTTGTACAGCGACAGATGGAGCTGCCTGACGGGAGCGCGGTGCGGCTCACTATAGCGCGTTATTATACGCCGTCGGGAAGGTGTATACAGAAGACATATGCACATGGCGATAATGATGACTATGCGCGTGAGATACTTGATCGTTACAACTCTGGCGAGATATTTAATGGTGACAGCATCAAGCATGATGAGCACCTGATATTCAAGACTGATGCCGGACGTGTAGTCTATGGGGGCGGCGGCATCATGCCGGACATATTCGTGCCCAATGACACGGCTGAGATAACATCCTATTATCTCAATGTGCTCAACAAGGGGCTGTTGCAGAAGTTCTCCTTTGATTTTACTGACCGCCATCGTGCCGAGCTTAAGAAGGCAGGTTCGGTAGATGCGATGCTTAAGGTGCTGCCGTCAGATGATGACCTGCTTGTGGAGTTTGCCGATTATGCGAAGGCTAATGGTGTTGCCCTCCGGTGGTATTACATAAACATTTCGCGCAAACTGATTGTTAGAGACTTGAAAGCCCTCATAGCTCGAGATGTATTCGGCACGTCGGCTTTCTATAAAGTCAATAACCTTACAGACCCTACAGTAATCAGGGCGGTACAGGAGATGCGACGGGGTGCCACCCGGTTTCCGGTCGGGGTTTCGACTGACAAACCTACCGCTCAATTACTGTGGAGTAACGCTAATTATAGGATTATTCCATGGACAAACAATCTGTACGCAGTAAGATAAGGGCTACAAAGGCTCTTCTTACAGCTCGTGAAAAGCAAGAAGCAGCTGAAAGCGTCTGGTCAATGCTGGAGCAGACGGCAGCTTTCATGATGTCCGACCATATATTGATGTATCATTCGCTGGCAGATGAACTTGACACGCATTGCCTGCTGGAGAAATGGTGCCGCTCCAAGAAATTTTATCTGCCTCGGGTCAACGGGGTTAACCTTGACATACTTCCGTTTGAGCCTGAATCGCTTGCAGAGGGGGCTTATCATATCATGGAGCCGTCAGGTCAGGATACCGTTCCGCTTTCTGCCATAGAGATGGTGATCGTTCCGGCGGTAGCTTATGATGTCAAGGGTAATCGTGTGGGCAGAGGCAAGGGCTTCTACGACAGACTGCTTGCTGACACCAAGGCTATGAAAATAGGTGTCGGATATGACTTTCAGGTAGTCGATGAAATCGATGCCGAGCCTCATGACGTAGGTGTGGATGTCGTCATCACAGAATCCCGATGCTTAAGGATTACCCCCAAGAGCCGTCGCCTCTGACTAACATCCATAAGATATATAATTCTTATAAATCTTATAAGTCTTATAAGATTTATACAACTTATAAGATTTATAGAATTTCTTCGCCAAAAAAACAATGGAAATATTTGGCGGCAATTGCATAAAATCACTATATTTGCAGTGTCCAAAGCGAAACGCTTAGAATTACAGCAGTTTTCGTCTATTTAAGGGGTATTAGCTCATCTGGCTAGAGCGCGACACTGGCAGTGTCGAGGTGAGCGGTTCGAGTCCGCTATACTCCACATCTCCCCAAATCATCCCCCCTAATTTATGGCATAGAAATCGCATCTCTCTCGGCTGAGAGGATGTCGGCTGTAATTGTGTGATTGTGGACAGGATTTTCTGGAGATGGCTGTTGCGTAAATTCCGACAGCGTCAATTTCCCCCTCTCTATTTCAATTTCGTTTGACGTGTTTATGCCAGGACTTGTTCCTGTCGCAATGCTCTTATTTGAGGGAGATTTATATATTCTCTGAACACACCTCCTTTATTTTATATGTATAATATTGCTGATCTTAATGCGATGTCTGATGATGAACTCATCAAGATCGCTGAAACCATGGGAATGAAAAAAGTTGACCTCACCGACAAGGATGAAGTCATCTATGGAATTCTTGACCAACAAGCCATCAATCATGCTACCTCTGCTACTGAACGTCAGCGGCAGCCCAAGCAAAACAATAATAATGCCGACCAAGCGTCTGCCCAGGATGCGCCACGCAAGCGCGGACGCAAACCCAAGTCTGTCACCATGCAGCCTGAGGCAGCCGATGCAGCTGCGGTAGATGCTCCTGTAGAGTTGTCTGACGCAGATACTCCTGCCGCCCCCGCAGCTCCAACTCCTAAGAAACGTGGTCGTAAATCCAATGCGCAGAAAGCAGCTGAAGCGGCTGAAGCAGCGCGTTTGGCAGCTGAGCAGCAAAGTCAAGCTCCTGAGGTTCAGCCGTTGGACGATCCGGCAGAAGCTGTCGTCTTGCCTGCCGTAGTTCCTCAGGCTCTCCCGGACGCAACTTTGACTAACCATCCGGCAGAGCAACAACCGAAGATGGTGTTTACTCCCCGTCGCAACGCAGCTCCTCAGCCTGCGCCTGCCGACAATGAAGCACAGTCACAAACACCCACTCCTAAAGTATTTACGCCGCGTCAGAATAATAATGGCGGCGAACAGTCTAATGACGCAGCCAATTCGCTTGTGAGCTTTTTCCCTGCCGTCTCTGGTCGCAGTTTCATGCCTCGCCAGCAGCGCGAGCGCAATAATAATCAGAATCCCGAAAACAACAAGCAGCAGGCTCAGCCGCAAAATGTCAAGATGGCACCTGTGGTTATCGCGGAGCCTGGACAGAAGATACCCAATCAGCCTAACCAGCCCCAGGGCAAAGGCAAGAAAAACAAAAACAACCGCTTGCAGCAGGTCAAAGATACTCCCTATGACTTTGCTGATCTGATAGAAGCGACAGGTGTGCTTGAAATCGTCCCCGAAGGTCACGGTTTCCTTCGCTCAAGCGATTATAATTATATGCCGTCACCCGACGATATCCTTGTCAGTCAGCAGCAGCTGAAACAGTATGCGCTGAAAAATGGCGATGTCGTGGAGGCTACCATACGGCCGCCCAAGGAGGGTGAGAAATATTTCCCCCTGACAGGTGTGAAGCGCATCAATGGCCGCACTCCCGAATTTATACGTGATAGGGTCAACTTCGAACACCTGACGCCTCTTTTCCCAAATGAGAAATTTGACCTTACCTCCGGCAGGTCGAGCAACATATCCACCCGAGTCGTCGATATGTTCTCGCCGATAGGCAAGGGTCAGCGAGGTCTGATAGTCGCACCGCCCAAGACAGGTAAGACCATACTGCTTAAGGATATAGCGAATGCCATTGCTGAAAACCATCCTGAGACATACATCATGATTCTCCTCATTGACGAACGTCCGGAGGAAGTCACCGATATGCGTCGCAGTGTAAATGCCGAGGTTATTGCCTCTACATTTGACGAACCTGCTGACCATCATGTCCGTATTGCCGGTATAGTGCTTGACAAGGCAAAGCGCATGGTGGAGTGCGGTCATGATGTCGTCATCCTTCTTGACTCCATCACCCGTCTTGCACGAGCATACAACACATGTGCCCCCGCCTCAGGTAAAATCCTTTCAGGTGGCGTGGATGCCAATGCGCTCCAGAAACCAAAACGCTTCTTCGGTGCTGCCCGCAACATAGAAAACGGAGGCTCTCTGACCATCATCGCCACTGCTCTTACCGAGACCAGTTCAAAGATGGACGAAGTCATATTCGAGGAGTTCAAGGGCACTGGCAACATGGAGCTGCAGCTTGACCGCAAACTCAGCAACAAGCGTATTTTCCCTGCCGTTGATATCATGGCTTCAAGCACTCGTCGCGACGACCTGTTGCTACGTACCGAGACGCTCAACCGCATGTGGATTCTGCGCCGCTTCCTCAGTGACCGTAACAGCATCGAGTCAATGGAATTCATCAGAGACCGCATGGAGCGCACTTCTGACAACGACGAACTGTTGCGTACCATGGGCGACTGATGTGCGCCTTCCCTTGTCGGTCAATCATTTCTTTAATCTTGCCATGCGAAACGGAAAACTTTATTTTAAATACGGCACCATGGGGTCTGCAAAGACCGCCATGCTGCTGACCACAGCTTATAACTTCGAGGAGCGAGGCATGGATTATCTGTGCCTCAAACCCGTTATTGATACACGTGACGAGCGTAATGTGATCCGTTCGCGGATAGGCATAGAGCGTGAATGCATGTGGATCTATCCTGAGACGAATCTCTACGATCTGCTCCGGGAGGTTTTCCGTGAGCGTGGACGTATTATTGAATGGATATTGATTGACGAGGCTCAGTTTCTTGTCGCATATCAGATTGACCAGCTCGCCCGCATCGTGGATGACTATGGGGTGAATGTCATGTGCTATGGTTTGCGCACCGATTTCCAGAGCCATCTGTTTGAGGGTTCGCGGAGGCTGTTTGAGATAGCCGACTCCATAGAGGAGATCAAAAGCACCTGCAATTGCGGACGCAAAACCATCATCAATGCTCGCTTTGATGCCAATGGTGATTTTGTAGAGGAGGGTCCCAAGGTGGAAATAGGTGGTGATGAACGTTATATGGCGGTATGCCGCAAATGCTGGCGCAACAAGCGCATCGAGCAGGCGGAGCGCGCCATGCTCCCTCTTGATAATCTTGACGGAGACCCGTCATCTGACCATGATGCCGCTCTTGATGCCGCTCTCAGCCATCAGGATTACTGATGCCGACTTTTTTCACCATGTAGTTAAACCATCGTATGCTTTGGTTTGTCTATTATTAAACATCCGACTAAAATTCATCACGATGAGAAAGATAACTACTCTGGTCATTGCGCTGGTTATCGCGATGACATCGATGGCTGGATTGGCAGCCACCAATTTCCAGGACGAAGTGCTCAACTATAAAGTCATGTACAAATGGGGATTCATCTCCAAGGTCGCTGGATATGCCACTCTGCATCTTAAGACTTCTCCTACGGTATATGAGGCTGAACTGACAGCGCGCTCTGCCAAATGGGCTGACAAGCTGTATGCCCTCCGTGACACTTTGTACACTACCATGTCGCCCGCGACATTGCTGCCCGATAAATATGTCTACATAGCTCATGAAAACGGCACCTATAAGTATGATGTCGTCAATTTCAGTCATGTCGGCAATCAGTTCACCGGACTTGCCACCCGTAAATACCGCAACAAGAAAGGTGAGTGGAGCGAAGATTCCAAGACTCTCACCGCTACTGGTCCGTCTGTTGATCTTCTGAGCATGTTCTTCTATGTCAGAGGCATTGATTTTCCGCGCATGAGGATAGGATCATCGGTCAAACTCAACTGCTTTTCGGGCAAGAAGACCGAAGTGCTCACTGTCACATACAACGGTACTCAGAAAATCACCGTCAACGACAAGGAATATCTCGCCTATTGCGTAGGCTTCACATTCACGCGTGACGGCAAGGCCTCCTCTGCACCCATCAATGCCTGGATCACCGCCAACAGCCAGCGTCTCCCTCTCCAGGTCGAAGGCCAGCTCCCAGTAGGCAAAATACGGTGCGTCCTCGCCGACTGACCTCAGCTAAAGACCATAAAGACCTTAAGGTCTTTATGGTTCTCCAAACCAAAATTTTTCGCCTCTTGGATAAAAAATCACCCAAAGATTTTGGATTTGTTAAAAATAGTCGTACCTTTGCATCGCTTTACCAAAGAAACGGGCGCTTAGCTCAGCTGGTTCAGAGCGTCTGCCTTACAAGCAGAGGGTCGGGGG
>ERZ894194.138-NODE-138-length-65258-cov-23.668466_pt1 | contig 65258 bp, 55 predicted proteins | sample MGYA00380283_ERZ894194 | MGnify/ENA primary metagenome ERZ894194 (study PRJEB32331, sample SAMN06328448) | human gut metagenome | biome: human gut microbiome; feature: stool | host: Homo sapiens | collected 2013-02-13 ... | reverse complement strand
GCCGCAGGCGCAGCCGGAGACCCCACAACGCCGCATGAGCGCGGCGGAAGCCGGATCCGCCGAGGCGGACGGCGCACAGACGACTTAAGGCGGCAACAGCCGGGGGGCTCCACCTCTTCCCATTCCGAACAGAGAAGTTAAACCCCCGCGCGCCGATGATACTGCGAAAGCGGGAAAGTAGGTCACCGCCCCCTCCACGCGCCCCGGAGAGCGACAGCTCCCCGGGGCGCTCTTTTTTTGCACACGCCCCGCAGGGCTTGTAGGTCTTATAAATCTCATAAGTCTAATAATTATGCACGGCGGGGATGCGGACATGCCACGGCATGTCCCTACTGGGATGGGACGCTTATGATTTTAGAGTCCTTAAGGTTCTTAAGGACTTTGAGGACTTTGGGGGCTTGGGGGATTATGAGAGGGGGAGTTGGTTGAGTTGGTCGATGTAAGAGAGGATTTCTTCGCGGCCTTTGTAGGTTTCGCTGGATGTGATGAAGACGGGGGGGAGTTCTTCCCATTGCTCCATGAGGGTTTTGCAGTAGGATGTGATGTTGTCTTCTGCGGCTTTTTTGCTGAGTTTGTCGGTCTTGGTGAATACTATACTGAATGGAACGCCGTTTTCGCCCAGGAACTCCATGAATTCAAGGTCGATTTTCTGAGGCTTGTGGCGCGAGTCGATCAGCACGAAGAGGTTGGTCATCTGGCGGCGTTGGAGTATGTAGCTCTTGATGATTTTCTCCAGCCGTTCGCGGTCTGTCTTGCTGCGCTGGGCATATCCATAGCCAGGGAGGTCCACGATGTACCAGCTGTCGTTGACCAGGAAGTGGTTTATGAGCATGGTCTTGCCTGGTGTAGAGGATGTCATGGCAAGATTCTTGCGTCCTGTAAGCATGTTGATGAGCGAGGATTTACCAACGTTGCTTCGTCCGATGAAGGCATATTCATGTTTCATCCCTTCAGGACATTTATTGACATCGGTATTGCTGATTTCGAATCTTGCTGTGTTGATTATCATATCTGGTAATTACTTATGTTACAAATCTGTCTCTAAAGTTACCTATATTGGTTTAGAAATGCAAAATTTGTATATTTGCATTGCAACAATATAACGTTTGAGCAATGTCAGAAGTTAAACCGCTGTTTTCCATCATCACAGTTACATATAATGCTGCATCGACGCTGCCCCCGACTATAGCAAGTGTCATGGAGCAGACGTGTGACTTGTATGAGATGATTGTGGTGGACGGTGCGTCGACCGACGGGACTTTGGACTTGCTCAGAGAGTACACCAATGCTAATCTGCGCTGGATCAGCGAGCCTGACAAGGGTATATATGATGCGATGAACAAGGGCATAGCCATGGCTGAGGGGGAATACCTGATATTTCTCAATGCCGGTGACCGTTTTGCTTCAGCTGAGACGTTGCAGCTGCTTGCAGATGCCGCAATGGATGATGATTTTCCGGGCATAATCTATGGTCAGACCGATATAGTGGACAGTGACGGACGGGTGCTGGGACCTCGGCATCTGCGCGCACCTGAGGTGTTGACGCTCGACTCGTTTAAGGACGGTATGACTGTGTGTCATCAGGCTTTTGTCGCGCTGCGTAAAATCACTGGTTTCTACAATCTGGACTATCGTTTCTCTGCAGACTATGACTGGTGCATAAGATGTCTGCAACATTCCCGCCGCAATCATTATGTGGATGAGACCATCATACATTATCTGAGCGAGGGGATGACCACAGCAAACATGAAGGCTTCGCTGCGCGAACGATTCAACATAATGTGCCGTTATTTCGGCACGATGCCTACGATGTGGAGACATCTTAAATTCTTGAAAAGATATATAAACCGACGAAGCTCGTCAGCCTCGCCTAACAAACAATAGAATGAAATATTACATAGCTATCAACGGACAGCCTAAAGGTCCCTTTGACAACCATCAACTGCTTATCAACGGTCTCACTGCCACTTCGCTGGTATGGACCGAGGGCATGGCGGACTGGGCGCAGGCTCAGAGCATACCCGAACTTCAGGAGCTGCTGTTCGGCCGTCCTGACCTTGATTCGTCGAATCCTGACGAGGTGACTGCTGCCACGCCTCCTCCGTTTGCGCCACAACAGTCATGTGGGAATGCGGGATGCAATGCCCAGCCGGGACAAACCAACCAGTCTCAGCATCAGCCTCCACGTTTTAATGGCACTTATCCTCATGAGCAGCCTATGGGACAGATGGTATTATGCCCTAAGACGTGGCTTGTGGAGTCGATACTTGTGACGATATTCTGCTGTCTGCCATTTGGAGTGGTGGGTATTGTAAAAGCGTCAAATGTCGAAGCCATCTGGCGCAGAGGCGATATAGTCGGTGCTGAAGCTGCATCGCAGAGCGCGGGATTCTGGACCAAGCTCGGTTTCTGGATCGGTCTTGCCATCACTATCCTCGGTCCGCTGGTGTGGGTTATATTCGCGCTTGGCGTGTCGGCTCTTGGCGTTGACATGCCTTGATGACGAAGCTATGAGGATGTTGATCAACACAACCTTTGCCATTGACAGCTCTATAAGGCAGGATTTCCTCGATTGGCTCAGGTGTAGCTTTATGCCTCGCGCCGTGGAGCATGGAGCCACCTCTGTCGTGGCATCGCGTGTGATAGGGCAGATGCTTGACGGTCCGCATGATGATGAAGCTGAGGCTTACGCATGCCAGTTTCAGATGGCGTCGCGTGACGATGCAGCACAATGGGTCGAGTATCTGTCAGCCTCTCTTATGCCCGAGTGCCACGCTGCGTGGGGCGAACGGATATTGCCGTTTACCACCTTTATGGAAATCATAGATACGGACTGATGTCGGATACGCTGACGACCGGTGAACGGCTCAAACAGTTTGACCGCATCATCATGGGCATCGACCCTGGTACGAATGTGATGGGCTACAGTCTGCTCGGTGTAGCCGCCAAGAAGCCTGTCATGATAGCCATGGGTGTGATAGAGCTTAGCCGCTTTGAAAGCCACTACATGAGGCTGCGGCGCATCTATGACCGTGTGGTGGGACTTGTAGAGAGCTTCCTTCCTGACGAACTTGCCATAGAGGCCCCGTTTTTTGGCAAAAACGTCCAGGCGATGCTCAAACTCGGGCGCGCCCAGGGCGTGGCGATGGCTGCCGCCTTGAGCCGCGATGTACCTATTACTGAGTACGAGCCGAGAAAGATCAAGATGGCTATCACCGGCAACGGTGCCGCATCGAAGGAGCAGGTAAGTGCCATGCTGCAACGGATGCTCAAGATACCTGACAGCCAGATGGGTGGCAAGCTCGATGCAACAGATGCGCTCGCGGCAGCCCTCTGCCACTTCTATGAGACGACAAGACCTGTAAAGGTGCAATCATCTGCCAACAGCTGGAAAGAATTTATAAAGAAAAATCCCGACCGCATCGTCTGATGCCGCCGGGATTTTATATGTCATATTTATTTATTCGACAGGCAGCTCCATGCGTGTCATGGTGATGAGTACCTTGCCTGTGGCGTTTTCAAGCAGGGCTGTGTCCTTCTTTCCAGAGCGTACGCACTTTGTCACCTTTTCAAGGTTCTGGAGCAGGGCATATTCCAGTTCTATGTTGGGGCAAGTCATGCGTGTTGCTGCCATATTGCTGAATTTTATGCCTGCCGGAGTATCCATTACCGGGTCAATGGTGCCATTGACGATATTGCATCCGGCGTTCATGTGTACACGATGTTCTGGCAGGTCTATCACCATCTCCATTCCCACTTCCGGGGCGATGGCTTTGCCTTCTATCGATGTGACGCGCCAGGCTCCGTTGAGAAATTCTATGTCGTGCTTGCGTAGTGACATCAGTTTGTTGCCTTTGGCATCATACATGGTCAGAGTGGACTCGCCGTTGGTGTCGGATGTGGTGTAGCTCTTGACCAGAGGGAATGCCTGACCCATCATCATGTCGAAGTTAGGATCGGGGCAGAACATCATTGTAGAGATGAATTCGCCAGAAGAGGTCATTACGTTTCCGTCAGCTATGGTAAACTGTCCGTTGATGGTGTTGCAGCCTCCGTTGGCGTAGCAGAGCAGGGTGTTGGTGTTTTCGTTGGTGGAGTTTTCGGGCTGCTGTAGGTTGACCACCGGCAGCTGTTCCACATCGAGCACGCTGTCACCGATGGAGGTTATAGACCATTCTCCGGACAGTTTATCCATCACTTCGGGAGACAGTTTTGCTACAGGCTTAGTCTGGGTCACATTGTTAGCGGGCTGTTTCATGTTAGTCTGCTGGGAGCTTTTGCATCCGGTTATCGTAATCATGCCCAGCAGCAGAGCCGAGCATGTCAGCATTGTAGTTCTCATAATAGTATAGCTAAAAATTTTAATACTGTAAATCAGTCAGGTTAGATATAAATATAATATTTGTAGATGGCTAAAAGTTCATCACGAATAGAGGAAGCGTTTGATGGATCGCTTGGGAGTTTTGATGAACTCCGATGGATGTATCTGGATGGCGTCTATGCGCTCGTATGGAGCCACGAGAGTGTTAAGGCGCGTACGCACTTTCTCCATGACGGGCTGCATATGGTTGAGCGACAGCTTGGCACGGTCCATCGCCTCATAGTCGGGATACACAAGGGCTATCAGATGCTTTCCGCGCTCCACCACGAGGCTTTCGCCGACAAACGGCAGATTGTTGAGCTTAGCCTCGATTTCTTCAGGATATATGTTTTGCCCGGTGGCACTCAGTATCATCGTCTTGGAGCGACCTTTGATAAACAGAGTGCCGTCAGCCGAGCGTGTCCCCATGTCGCCTGTATGCAGCCAACCGTCCTTGTCAAGGACAGCAGAGGTTGCCTGCGGATTCTTATAGTACCCTTTCATGACGTTTTCGCCGCGGACGCATATCTCGCCGGGGATGTTCTCGGGGTCGGTACTGTCGATGCGGCTGTGCATCTGCGGGATCGTCCTGCCGCATGAGCCGGGTATGAACTCCTTCCAATAGGTATAGCTTATCAGCGGACCGCACTCTGTCATGCCGTAGCCCACGGTGAAGGGGAAATGTATGTCGTGGAGAAATCTCTCGACCTCAGGATTGAGAGGAGCACCGCCAACGATTACCTGAGAGAATGCACCGCCGAGCGCACGGACAAGACTGTTGCATATCTTGCGCTTGATTACGCTTCGCAAGCCCGGCACTGCCAGCATGCGCTTCACTGACGGTTTCTGTAGCTTCGGGAGGATGCTGCGGCGGTATATCTTTTCAAGAATCAGAGGCACACAGAGTATCAGGGTGGGACGCACCTGTGCGAATGCCTTAAGCAATACCGGAGGTGTCGGGGTCTTGCCTAAGACGGTGACGGAGGCTCCGGCGGCAAGCGGCGTCAGCATGTCAAATGCGCAACCGTAGGCATGAGCCAGAGGCAAGAATGTAAGGCATCTGTCACCAGGAGAATACAAGTGAGAATCTAGTCCGAACACCACATTGCCACACAGATTGTTGTAGGTCAGCATTACGCCCTTAGAAAATCCCGTTGTGCCCGATGTGTAGTTGATCTCCATGAGGGCATCTTTGGGCATATTGGCATAGTTGATGTCTGCCGGACCGAATCCCTTGGGATATGCCTTTTCAAACGACCGGGGTATGTCGTTGAGGACACGGGTCACGCGCGAGGGTTTGCGGGATGTCTCCGACTCGGTAAGCACGCTGCCATCGTCAAGCGAGATGGCAGCCTTGAGTTTGGGCATCTGCGACAGATCCATGTGCTCACACATCTGTTCGTTGATGTAAAGCAGCACCGAATCGGAGTGGTTGATGATGTGTTGCGCATCCTGAGGATTGAAGTCCTGGAGCACAGGCACGACCACCGCACCATAGGTCACGGTAGCCATATAAGCTGTTATCCATGCGACGGAATTACGCCCGAGCACGGCAATCTTGTCACCTCGGCTTATGCCGAGCTGCTTGAATGTCAGATGCATCATGGCGATGCGGCGCGCCAGTTCGCCGTATGTGACAGCCTCGCCGCCGCTATAGTCGGCTACGGCAGGCAGGTCCCAATAGCGGGCAAACGACGATTCGTATATGCGTAGCAAATCCTCTTTCATCATAATGTGATAACAAAAATCATTGTCCGAAAGTTATGGCATATCTTTTCAGACAATGATTTTATGGTAAGGTTTAAAACGGGGATATGACAAATGTTTTTGTCACTCGTTATTCCACGGTGACACTCTTGGCGAGATTGCGTGGCATGTCGACGTTGCAGCCTTTCTTGATGGCGATATGATATGCCAGAAGCTGAAGCGGGATGGCAGCCACGATAGGAGATAGCTGCTCTATGACCTGCGGAATCTCTATGGTGTGGTCGGCTATGCCAGCTATATCCTTGTCGCCACTGGTGACTATCGCGATTACCTCGCCGCCACGTGCCTTGACCTGCTGTATGTTGCTGATGACCTTTTCGTAGAGGTCGTCATGGGGAGCTATGACCACCGTGGGGAGCTCTCGGTCAATTAGGGCTATGGGTCCGTGCTTCATCTCGGCGGCAGGATAGCCTTCGGCATGTATGTATGATATTTCCTTGAGTTTCAATGCACCCTCGAGGGCGGTGGGGAAGTTGTAGCCGCGACCGAGATAGAGGAAGTTATGCACGTAGGTGTAGGTCTGCGAGAGCTGCTTGATGATGGGGTCGAGCTTGAGCGTTTCTTCGATATAGTCGGGAAGTTTCTGTATAGATGAAGCTATGACTGCGGTATCCTCCTTGGAGAGGGTGCCGCGGAGCTGCCCGATGGCGAGAGCCATCATGGCGAGTACGGTCACCTGTCCGGTAAATGCCTTTGTAGATGCCACGCCTATCTCGGGGCCCACATGTATGTATGTGCCTGTATCGGACTCGCGGGCTATGGAAGAGCCCACGGCATTGACAACGCCGTAGACCATCGCACCTTTGCTGCGCGCCAGTTTTATGGCAGCTAGAGTGTCGGCGGTTTCGCCGCTCTGGCTGATGGCGATGACAATGTCGTTGGAGTTGAGCACAGGGTTACTATAGCGGAACTCCGAGGCATATTCGACCTCCACGGCTATTTTGCCGAGATCCTGTATGAGGCGTTTGCCTATCAGTCCGGCATGCCAAGATGTGCCGCAAGCCACGATGACGATGCGTCCGGCGTTTTTAAATGCCTCGGCATTGTCCATGATGCCTGACAGCTTGATTTCGGTATTGTTGTTGACCACTCTGCCTCTGATGCAGTCACGGAGTGTGCGGGGTTGCTCGAAAATCTCTTTGAGCATGAAGTGCGGATAACCGCCTTTCTCGAGCTCTGACACGCTCATTCGCAGAGTCTGGATGTCCACGTTGGCAGGTTCGTTGTCAAGGTTGATGACCTGCAGCGGCTCGTGGCGCGACAAGATGGCGAGTTCGTCATCACGCAGATACACCACCTTGTCGGTATATTCCACCAGAGGGGTGGCATCAGATGCCAGATATGACCCGGTTTCACCGAGACCGATGACGAGCGGACTGCTCTTACGTGCTGCAATCAGCTGGTCAGGATTGTCGCGGTCGATGACGGCGATGGCAAATGCTCCGACTACCTCCTTGAGTGCGCTGCGTATGGCATCGACAGTGGAGGAGTTGGTGGTTTCCTTGATGTATTCGATGAGTTTGACGAGAACCTCGGTGTCTGTCTCGCTTGAAAACTCCACTCCGTGGTTGACGAGAGCCTGTTTGAGCACCGCATAGTTCTCTATCGTGCCATTGTGTACGAGGGCAATCTTTCCGTTGGCTGACACGTGGGGATGGGCATTGGTGCTGTTGGGTTCGCCGTGGGTCGCCCAGCGGGTATGCGCTATGCCTATGTTTCCGGTCACATCCTTGTCGGCGGCATACTCTTCCAGATCGGCTACTTTGCCGCGGGTTTTGTACACGTTGACACGGTCGGCTGGGTTGATTAGCGCTACGCCAGCGCTGTCATACCCTCTGTATTCGAGTCTGTGAAGACCCTTGATGAGAATTGGATAGGCTTCCGAAGATCCGATAAATCCTACGATTCCGCACATATATATTTACGAGGTAACTATGTGTGTGTATTTCTTGTTTTATCTCACAAAGTTAAGAAATATTATCAACATATCGGATGGTTTAAAATGCCTACATGGAATTTAACACGTTTTTCCCAAAAAATTGGCATAATCGGCGGTTTTTGAGTAATATTGTACCCTGTATACACACTGATATCTATGAATACAGACAATATGGAAACAGGCACCATGTCCCCCTCGGATACCCCTTCGCGCATCCCTCTTTTGGGGATGACATTGGAGCAACTTGCCATAGTGGCTGCCGAGGCGGCCATGCCAAAGTTTGCGGCGCGTCAGATGGCACAATGGCTTTATGACAAGAGAGTACTGTCCATCGATGAGATGACCAATCTCTCCAAGAGATCCCGCGAACTGCTCAGCCAGAAATATACGGTGGGACGTGAAGAGCCTCTGCTTGCCACCAAAAGCATTGACGGGACGGTCAAATACCTGTTTCGCGGTGCCGGTGGTCGAGAGATTGAAAGTGTCTACATACCTGACGGTGACCGTGCCACTCTGTGTGTGTCCTCGCAGGCAGGGTGCAAGATGAACTGCTACTTCTGCATGACTGGCAAACAGGGCTTTCATGGAAACCTGTCGGCATGTCAGATCATCAATCAGGTGCTTTCTATCCATGGCAGCAGGTCTCTGACCAATATCGTATATATGGGTATGGGAGAGCCGATGGACAACATTGATGCCGTGATTGATTCTATACGTGTGATGACAGAGCCATGGGGGCTGGCATGGAGTCCTAAGCGCATCACTGTATCCTCAATAGGTCGCATCAGGGAGTTGCGCCGGCTTCTTGACACCACAAATGTCAATGTCGCTATAAGTGTTCACAGTCCGTTTGCCGAGGAGCGTCTGCGTCTGATGCCTGTTGAGAAGGCTTTCCCGGTGGCGGAGGTGATGTCGATGCTTCGCGAATATGATTTCAGCCATCAGAGACGCCTGTCTGTGGAATATATCATGTGGCGTGGACTTAACGATGACATGCGCCATGCCGACGCTCTTGCGCGTCTGATACGCGGCATGCACTGTCGTGTCAACCTGATACGTTTCCATGCCATACCGGGGGTAGAACTGCAGCCGTGCAACGAGCGCACGATGGTGGCGTTTCGTGAACGTCTCAATCAGCTCGGGGTCACAGCCACTATACGAGCTTCGCGTGGAGAGGACATCATGGCTGCATGCGGCATGCTGTCCGGTCAACAGAAAGATGGACGTCTGCCAGTCCGATAAGGGTCTGGGGGTCGTGGCTGACTACGATGATGGTGGTTCCGTCAGCTTTCATATCCCTGAGGATGTCGGTGGCGACCTCGCGGTAGCGGGGATCAAGATAGCTCATCGGCTCGTCAAGCACAAGCACTGTCGGACGGCTTACTATGGCACGAGCCAGCAGGGCACGCTGTACCTGACCTCCTGACAGTTCGCCGAGAGCACGCTGTGCCATGTCGCTGAGTCCGATGCGGCTTATGGCTTCAGAGATCAGGGCTTCCTTGTCAGCGGTAGTTTTGCTTCCTAACAGTCCTGATGCTACCACTTCCCTGACTGTGATGGGGAAGCGGGAGTCTACCGCACTCTTCTGTGGCAGGTAGCCTATGGACAGCAAGGATGTGCGCAATCCTTCAGGAGTAAGGTACGCTACGGTGCCGCTTGTAGGGCGGGTCAGTTTGAGCAGGAGTTTGAGCAGAGTGGTCTTGCTGCCGCCGTTAGGACCGGTTACCAGTATGAAGTCACCTTTGTTGACTTCGATATTCACATTGCTCAGAGTTTCGTGTCCGTCCCATGATTTGGTGACGTCACATAGGCGGATAAGGGGATATGACGTTGATTCCATACCTTGGAGGTGGTTTCATGGTACAACGTTCGATGGGGTGGCTAAGTTTTTGCCTATGGATACCATCTGCTCGTCCCAATTGTAACTCAGAGGATTGATTGTAGCGGTAGGGAGGTCTAACTCGGCATTGACGATGGCGGTCTGGCGGTTGTCGGTCTCCGGTTGCAGAAACATTATGGTTGCGCCTGATGCCTTTGCACGGTCTATCTGCTGGCGCAGCTCGTTGATGGATGCTTCCTTGTGTTCGGCGCCAAGTGCAATCTGGGTCAGTCCGTAATCACGGGCAAAGTAGCTCAGGGAGGGGTGCCAGATGACAAACGTGGAGGATGGTGCCACGGCGATGTCGGATTTTATCACGGCATCGATCGAGTCAATATGGGCAATGAGCTTGTCAAGATTGGATTTGTAATATGAGGCGTTGCCAGGGTCTATCCCGGCTACAGCCTCATACATATTGTGTGCTATGATACGGGCGTTGGCTGTTGAAGTCCACACGTGGGGGTCGGCGTCGTGCCCGTGGTGTGTACCGTTGATAAATTCTATGCCGGTGGATGTGTCTATAATCTTGAGGTCGGGGCGTGAAGTCTTGATGCGTTTTGTCACTGCGTCCTCAAAACCGATGCCGCCTATCTGGAAATATGCCACGGAATTTTCCACGTTGATAAGGTGCGACATCGATGGATCGTAAGTCTCGGGGTCGGCTCCGTTGCTCAGCAGGCAGTTGACCCTCATCTTGTCACCCACGATGGCATCCAGAAGATATTTTTGAGGCGGTATGCTGACCGTAAGCGTGTCGACCTCATGAGTCCTGCTGCCGCATGACCACATGACAGTCATCGCGCTTAATGCCACAAGCGCGACAAGCCAAGATGCAACAGGGAAGTTTTTTAATTTCATAATGCAAATTTAACACATTTTATTGTAATGTGCAAATTTTTCCTAAAAAATGTCGGGCTTTCTATAGTCCAGCTATTTTTTGGACGATCGTCGTTATGCCCTGGCAGAGCGAAACGAGTGTGCCTACACATGGGTCATAAGGATGATGGATGCCGTTGATGTCGGCGAGAAACAGAAGGGCGACCATGATGCCTTTGGATGGGGTGAAATATCTGTCGACGATACCAGTGATGCGGACGGTCAGGAGCCGCAGGCATCGGGGCAATGCTCTATCCAGTCTTGCTCCCGGGATTACAATTACGGCGGCGAAGGATGTCACGGCCAAATACTGGTATAGCCGGGAATAGTCCACGCTCAATACTGTGAACAAGGGAATCATGCACGCGGCGGTAAGGATATAGACTGCTGTCAGATGGAGTCGAAGCGTTTCGCGGGCACTGCTTCGAGGCGAAAAGGCATACACAAAATTGCATATCATGTAGGCGTAACATGAAAATGCCGCTATCTGTAGCGGAAGCTTCATCCAGCCGATGGTAGGAGAGCAGAAGTTGGATGTGAAGTGGAAATGTGCTGTCCAGCCAAGATTCCATCCTATGGCACCTATGCTGTTCCACATATCGTGTTGCAAATCGGGAAACCATGGCTGCCAGGACTCTGTGATGCTCCAAGCCGCTTCGAGGTTGCCCTTGAATAGGGATAGAATAGCGAAAGTGGCTGCGATTATGGAAATGGCAGCTGTTTTCTCCCATTTCGATGCAGGGGATGTCGCGATGAGCAGTCCCACTATGGGCATGCCCCAGAATATGATGGCTTCATGGATGAAAAGTTCCAATACGCACAAAGCTGTAGCTCCCCACAGCCTTGCGTGACAGCTGGAGCGAGGCGAGCCGCGCATCATCATCAGGATACCTATCAGCAGAAGTTCTTGCATGAAATCTTTGCGCACGATGCATATGACGTAGCCCATGAATACAGGAGCGAGTATGATCCACCAGTTCCATCGGTGTCTGCGGAATTGATAAAGGAAAAAAGCCAGCATGGCGGCGTAACACGCCACAGACACTGCGCGGATGAGGTTGACGATGGTGTCGCCCGACAGCCCGGTCTTGGCGAGCGACAGGAGTCCCTCGCCTATGATGCCTCGGCGCACGAATCCGCCTTGGTAATTTATCAGGTATTCTGTAAAGCCCCATTGGTTTATCGGGGTGAGGATGAGATATTCATGCACAAATCCCCAGAGCCTGACGGCGAATGCGAATACAAGCATCGCTCCTATGGCATATTTGAGGATACGGTATGGGGTGTATGCTTTGGTTGCCATGCTGTTCAGATATCAAGTGTCAGTTGCTCGGGAGGCAGCAGAGTGAACGACATGCGGTGGAGAGGGGTGGGACCGTAGGCTCTGATGGCTTCGCGGTGGGCTTTGGTGGGATACCCTTTGTTGGATTCCCAGCCGTAGTGGGGGTATTCGCGGGCTAAATCGTCCATCAGGTGATCACGTTCGGTCTTGGCAAGTATGGATGCTGCTGCTATGTTGGCATATTTGCCGTCCCCTTTGATGATGGTTGCCGAGGGGATATCATGATAGGGTTTGAAACGGTTGCCGTCCACTATGATTGCTTCCGGAGTGACCGGGAGCTTGTCAAGAGCTTTGTGCATGGCGAGGATGGAGGCATTGAGGATATTGATTTCATCTATTTCCTCCGGGGAGCATATGCCTATAGCCCATGCCGTAGCCTCCTTCATGATCAGTTCTCTCAGCTCTTCGCGGCGAGCCTCAGAGAGCTGTTTGGAGTCATTGATGAGAGGATGGGAAAAGTCTGCCGGGAATATCACGGCGGCTGCCACTACGGGACCCGCCAGGCATCCTCTGCCGGCTTCGTCACATCCTGCCTCGAGCTTGTCTATGTCAAGGCGTGGCGGTAGTGGCTGTCGGTCAGTGCGGGGTCTCACGAGATACCGTTAAAGTAGGTTGTGGTGGTAAGCCGGATTATTTTTCAATGAAGCCGTAACCTATGCCTGAACGGTTGACTATGTGCGAAGCATATTCGCCGAGCTTCTTGCGCAGGCGTGACACGCTGACATCCAAGGCGCGTGATGATGCATCGCCGTCCTTGTTCCACACGATGCGGTAGAGGTAGCGATGGTTGTAGAAGTGTCCGGGCTTGCTGATCAGGGCGTTGAGCAACATCAGCTCAGTGCGTGTCAAGGCTATCTGCTGACCGTCTATCGTGACATTACGTGAAGTCGTGTCGACAGACAAGCCTTTATAGCTGACGGTGGATGACACAGCGGCAGGCTGATAGGGCTTGCGTGCTGACATGTTGTGGCGGCGCAGCACGGATTTTATGCGTGCCATCATTTCGCGTAGGGAGAATGGCTTTAATATATAATCGTCCGCGCCTGCATCGAATCCTTTCACGATATCGTCCTCACTGTCCATGGTGGTGCATATTATGACCGGAATATGCGCGGTGGCGTCGCCTGATTTCAGCATTCCTGTAAGCATGAGACCGTTGATTTCGCCTAATATAACCTCCGTGATTACGAGGTCGGTATAGGTGAAATCGGCATCCAGTGCATCTTCGGCGTTGGCAAACGTGCATACCCCGTAGCCTTCATCTTCAAGGTTGAGCTTGATAAGGCTGGTGATGGCAGTGTCGCTGTCAACGATGACTACTTGATGGGATTTTGGTCTGATGAGGTTTGTATCGCTTTCGGAATTCATGCAGTACAAATCTAAACAATGTGCTAAAAGATACAAAATGTTGTAACCACAATGTAATATTAATTAACAGTTTTACACAGGAGTTATATCCATCACCTATATTAATTATTAATAAATCGTATGACGGATTTGTGGCTGCATCAGGCAACAATGATTTCCATTTGTTTGTTGCCGTAATAAATGACAACCTGTTTGGATTTTAGCGGCATCTTTATTATTTTTGCAAGAAAGGAGGTACACTATGTTGACATCCACTATTATTGAGCATAAAACATTGATCGGCATAATGGAGCAGTATATTGACGATGACAACCCTAAGGTAGGAATCTTTTGGTATGACGAAGATAATAATGAGTTGTTTGGGGTGGAGTCGTGTGATGCTTCATCGGTTAGATTATCCAACGGCATCGGTACGATAGGGAAGCTTCATCAGAATTACTGGAAAAAACAGCATTACAGGGCTGTCGCGAAAAATGATGTTGAGTCCATCTATTTTCAGGAGACCAATTATACGATGATCCCGCGCGGTCGAGTATTTGTTGACAATGGTAAATTTAAGGTATATGTTGGCAGCTGGATAAACGATGTCGCCGACAAACTGCGTACGCTGATTGAGGAAGAATTCTCATTATTTGAAGGATTTGAGTTCATCATAGACTCCCATTGGGAATTAGGACATGGATGGAGCGAGCATAATTTTAATTTTGATGCCCAGCCATGATTTTGATTATGGTATTCCCTTTGTAAATTGAAACATAGGTTGCTGTGCCTTCTTGAACTGGCTAATTAGTAGCCATGTATCTGCGGTGAGGGATGTCGGGGTGGGTGATATTATATGGATTTGGCTATCAACGGAATGTTTCGTAAATTTGCCGTCCGATATAGCTTAAGCAATATAGCAACAATGGAAATCATTAAGACAGTCGCCGGGCTGCGCAGCCGTCTTGACTCGCTCCGCGAGCAGGGGCGTTCGGTAGGACTCGTGCCTACGATGGGAGCGCTCCATGCCGGCCATGGTTCGCTTGTTGACCGCGCACGTCGCGAAAACGATGTAGTGGTGGTCAGCGTATTTGTCAATCCCACACAGTTCAACAATCCTCAGGATCTTGCTACATATCCCCGTACTCTCGATGCCGATTGCGCCATGCTTGAAGCAAAGGGTGTCGATGTGGTGTTTGCTCCGGAGGTGGCAGAAATATACCCCGAGAAAGACGAACGTGTCTTTGACCTCGGTCCAGTAGCCGAAGTGATGGAAGGCGCGATGCGCCCGGGACATTTCAACGGAGTGGCGCAGATAGTGAGCCGCCTGTTTGACTACGTGCGTCCGACACGCGCTTATTTCGGCGAAAAAGACTTCCAGCAGATTGCAGTGATACGCCGCATGGCAGATATAGAGGGTATGACCGACATAGAGATCGTGCCGTGCCCCATAATCCGCGAAGCCGACGGGCTCGCCATGAGCAGCCGTAACGTGCGGCTTAGCGAGGAAGAGCGCGCCGTGGCTCCTGTCATCCACCGCACCCTCGCCGAGAGTCTCAGCTGGGCGAAGGACCACACTGTCGACGAGACCTGCCGCTACGTCATCGACACCATAGACTCGTTTCCCTACACGCGTGTGGAGTACTATCAGATTGTCGACGGCAAGACCATGCAGCCGATACATGACTGGAGCGAGACGTCGGAGCCTGTGGGCTGTATCACCGTATTCGTGGGCGATGTGCGCCTGATCGACAATATCCGCTACTAAACACCCTCTAAATACCATAACCACACTACAGCATACCACCCTCTCCCCACTCCAGATATCTCTATGATGCAAGTTGAAATGGTGAAAAGCAAGATTCACCGCGTTACAGTCACTGAGAGCAACCTCGATTACATAGGCAGTATCACCATAGATCAGGATCTGATGGATGCAGCCGACATACTGCCGGGCGAACGTGTCTACATCGTAGACAACAACAACGGCGAACGCTTCGACACCTACGCCATATCAGGTGAGCGCGGCTCGGGCATGATATGCCTCAACGGCGCGGCTGCCCGCAAGGTGCAGCCCGGCGACATCGTCATCATCATGGCGTATGCCACGATGCCTTATGACGAAGCAAAGACATTCAAGCCGCGGGTCGTATTTCCCGACACCTCTACCAACCGTCTACTTTCATAACAAAAACTCCTCACCGACACACCCCATACCGATATGTTTGAAAACCTAAGCGAACGACTTGAACGCAGCTTCAAGATACTCAAAGGTCAAGGCAAGATTACCGAAATCAATGTGGCAGAAACCCTCAAGGATGTGCGCCGCGCTCTCCTTGATGCCGATGTCAACTATAAGGTCGCCAAGTCATTTACCGACACTGTGAAGCAGAAGGCTCTGGGACAGAACGTAATCAATGCCGTCAAGCCCCAGGAGCTCATGGTCAAGATAGTCCATGACGAACTGGCAGCTCTGATGGGCTCTGAGGCTGCGAAACTCAACCTGTCGGGCAATCCTACGGTGATACTCATGTCGGGTCTCCAGGGCTCGGGTAAGACTACCTTCTCGGGCAAACTGGCTAAGAAGCTCAAGAGCGAGCAGGGGCGCCGCCCGCTTCTTGTGGCATGTGACGTGTACCGCCCTGCCGCCATCGACCAGCTCAAGGTGCTCGGCGAGCAGATAGATGTGCCTGTCTATACACAGGAAGGTGTCAAAGACCCGGTCAAAATCGCTCAGGATGCCATAGCATATGCCAAGCATAACCACCTTGACCTGGTGATTGTCGATACTGCCGGACGTCTGGCGGTAGACGAGGAGATGATGCGCGAGATAGAGGCGATCAAGAAAGCCATCAAGCCTCAGGAGACCCTCTTCGTGGTCGACTCGATGACCGGTCAGGATGCTGTCAACACAGCCAAGGAGTTTAACGACCGTCTGGATTTTGACGGCGTGGTGCTGACGAAGCTTGATGCCGACAACCGCGGCGGTGCGGCGCTTTCTATCCGCACTGTGGTCACCAAGCCTATCAAGTTTGTCGGTACGGGCGAGAAACTCGAAGCCATTGACCAGTTCCACCCCGAGCGTATGGCTGACCGTATCCTCGGCATGGGCGACATTGTGTCGCTCGTCGAGCGTGCACAGCAGGCTTACGATGAGAAGGAAGCTATGGAGCTGGAGCGCAAGTTGGCGCGCAACCAGTTTAACTTTGATGACTTCCTCAAGCAGATACAGCAGATCAAGAAGATGGGCAACCTCAAGGATCTGGCATCCATGATTCCCGGTGTGGGCAAAGCCATCAAGGATATGGATATCGACGATAACGCTTTCAAGGGAGTCGAGGCTATCATCCGTTCCATGACCATCGAGGAGCGCACCCGCCCCGACATCATCAACGCAAGTCGCCGCCAGCGCATAGCCAAGGGCTCCGGCACCACCGTCGCCGAGGTCAACCGACTGATCAAGCAGTTTGACGAAGCCCGCAAGATGATGAAGCTCGTGCAGGGAGCCAAGAAAAATCCCATGGCGATGATGCGCAACATGCGACGCCGATAATTTTATAGAACAACCTCTAAAACATATATACGATATGCAACTCATTGACGGCAAAAAAATCTCCGACGACATCAAGCGTGAGATTTCCGAGCAGGTGACCGCTATGCTCGACAAGGGTATGAAGCGCCCCCATCTGGCAGCCATCCTCGTCGGTCACGACGGAGGCAGCGAAACCTACGTGGCTCACAAGGTGAAGGCTTGCGAGCAGTGTGGCTTCAAGTCCACTCTCATCCGCTTCGAGGATGATGTGACAGAGCAGCAGCTTCTTGACACTATCGCCAAGCTCAACGCCGATGACGATGTGGACGGTTTCATAGTCCAGCTCCCTCTGCCGCGCCATATATCCGAGCAGCGCATAATCGAGGCGATAGACTACCGCAAGGATGTCGACGGCTTCCACCCCATCAATGTAGGCCGCATGTCTATCGGTCTGCCATGCTTTCTGTCAGCTACTCCGGCTGGCATCATGGAGCTGCTTGGCAGGTATGACATCCCCACCAAGGGCGCGCGCTGCGTGGTGCTTGGACGCAGCAATATTGTGGGCAAGCCGGTAGCTTCGCTGATGATGCAGAAGCGTGTACCCGGCGATGCGACTGTCACTGTGTGTCACAGTGCTACCCGTGACCTTAAGGAGATATGCCGCGAGGCTGACATCATTATCGCTGCCCTCGGTAGCCCGGGCTTTGTCACCGCCGACATGGTGAAGGATGGTGCTGCCATCATCGATGTAGGCACCACACGCGTCCCCGATGCCACCAAGAAGAGCGGTTTCCGTCTGCGTGGCGATGTGGACTTTGACAACGTGGCTCCCAAGTGCTCCTACATCACCCCCGTCCCAGGCGGAGTAGGTCCGATGACCATCTGCTCGCTGATGCAGAATACTCTGCTCGCCGCTCGTGGAGACGTCTATCCCAAAAATTGACAACGAAATTGTCCTGTCGATGTGCAAAATAACAGCGGTTTGATTAAAAATCGTCCGAAATGCTTGCACATGCCGAAAAAAGGTGCTACCTTTGCAGCACCTTAAAATGGTGAGCATAGCTCAGTTGGTTAGAGCGTCGGATTGTGGTTCCGAAGGTCGTGGGTTCGACCCCCACTGTTCACCCCAACAGGCGGGAGATTTCAAATCCGAAATCTCCCGCTTCTTTATGTAAGACCTATAAGATTTTTAGAGACATGAAGCCAATCTTTTTGACCCTTGCAGCTGCTACAGCCATCATTATGGCAGCTTGTTCAAGCAAATCCACAAACAATGAAGCTGAAGCGACTGCCGCTGATTCCACCACCGCAGCTACCACACGCACTGGTAACTCCATCATGGGCTGCTGGTATATCGAAAACGTCGTGGTAAGCGACAGTCTCAATGCCCGTCCGGCAGAGATAGCTCCTGACGTAAAGCAATACATCACTTTCCGCCCAGACAGTACATTCTCAGCCAATACCAACTGCAACACCATAGGAGGCAGCTATATAGCCGCTGGAGACTCGCTGAAATTCGGCGACGATACATTCTGCACCGAGATGGCGTGTGACAACATGATGGTCGAAGACCTCCTCAAGCAGGTGCTCCCGGAAGTCAATTCAATCGATTTTGAAAACGATTCCATCGTCCGTCTCAACACTTCATCAAGCAAGTACATCGTACTCCGAAAAGCTCCCGAGGAGGTGAAATGCGCCGTAAAATAGTCCGATGAGCAATCGCATAAAACGTAACATATTCCTCGTCATGAGTGTCATTGGCTTAGGAGTTATCGTTGCCAGAGCCTTTGATTTCTTCGCTGGAGGCGATACCGAATGGTGGGAAGTGCTTGGAGCCGTAGTGATCTACGCCACATGCTTCAAGTTCTATCTCGGCTACCGCAAAGCTGCCAAGGCAGACGCTTCATCAAGTCGGTGATTATATGAGATTGGAACATGTTGCAGTGTATGTAAGTTATCTGGAGGGTGCCAAAGATTTCTTCATGAAATACTTTGGTGCTCATCCATCCTCCATCTACCATAATACTGCGACAGGATTTAAGTCCTACTTCTTGCAGTTTGATTCAGGTGCGAGACTTGAAATAATGACTCGTCCTGATTTGCATCCTCAAAATGACTCCGGACACAGAAGCGGATACGTACACATAGCTTTAAGCGCGGGCAGCCGTCATGCAGTAGATTCTATGACAGCACGCCTTCGGGCAGATGGTTACCAGGTCATAAGTGGTCCGCGCACCACTGGTGACGGTTACTATGAGAGCCAGATTGCAGGATTTGAAGGCAATATAATAGAAATTACTGTATAGATTCGAATTCTCCCTCTTGAGCAAGTCAAGAAAACGCGCGGTATGCTCCGCCATCTGCGTGGTAGGAAATTGATAAGATACCGTAAGAGTGGTCGTGAACCCTCTCTTGCGGTATCTTACCATAATAATAAGGGATTGTTGATACACTGCTGTACATATCCAAAGCTATATCGATTTCATATTGAGCCAGACCATCTCAACCTGTGAAACATCAGAGTCCGAAACAAAGTCACCATGGATAATGAGGGCTCATTCACATCTCAGAATCATACCCTCTTGTAGGCTCCTCGGATTTGAATTCTCTCATTCCAGTTTATGATAACCAAATTTTACTCTCTTGTAAAGAGAGTAAAATTTGGTTAGTCTAATCCTATTACATATATTTGCATTATCAACCGATGATAACTTATAATTATGGACGGATCCACCCGAAAAAGCCTGCTGTTTAGTTGGCAAAAGAATGATAAAAGTATTCTTGAATCACACATAATTTCAGATAGATCGATTGTAATCAAAAGTGTCAATTTTGATTATGATCGATTATTCATATATGATATTATTGACGATGAGACATCCATCATATCTATTGATAAAAATGAATTTAACCTTCCTCTATTTCCTTTTTATGAAAGTTTAAATACCTTTTATAAGTCTGAAGGTTCTCATTTATCAACAAGGGAACTTTTAGGAAATGTGATGTTGGACTTGACTGGACTTGAGACCTTAAGATATCTTATAAATAATTTAAGGGATAGAGATTTAATGTTAGATGAAAACGCACAGGGCATTATTAACTCTCTTGTTAAACTGATAGCTATGAAAGGGCATATAAATATTGTTTGCAAAAGCCCTCACTTGTTTGATGAAGAATCAAAGCAGTTGTTAAAGTTATTATTAGAGTTAAGATTGGTAAATGATTACCCATCTCTTAAAAATATATTTTTTATTCTCTTAACAGATGACTATAGCGACCCAATATATCGATTCGCTGAAACTCATTATGAATTAAAGGAACCGACAGAACATAATATTCAAGAAATTTTTTCAGTATTAGGTGGCGCAAATATTCAGGACGAGCTGAAATATGCAATTTTTCAAATAAGTGAATGTAACTTAAACAAAATCAAGTATTTTATTGATAATACAACTTTAATTAATTCTGATCTGATTCTTGACAATATTGGGAAAACAGTGGATTCAATTATTGCTGAGAAACTCAAAACAATTGGTGATTCCAGTCGGGATTTAGTGCGTATATTAAGTACTGCCTCTGAAATAGGAGACGTTATTGATTTGCTACCGCTGGTTAAAGCGATAAGCGAGGAGCAAGCCTTCGTTGAGGATATATTAGAACTTTCACAAAAACATCATTTCACAGTAATCAATCAACAAACTATCAGATTTGCAAATATCTATGTAAGACAGTATTTTCATAGATTACATAAATACAGATATACAATCAATAAAAAAATAGCCGATGCATACGCGGTACTTTATCCTTCAAATTATGAAGTTCGCCTTTTTTTCTTGGAGAAATCCAGTTCTGAACTGCTCAATGACGCATGTGATTTATTAATCTTAATATGGCTGGATTATATTAAATCAGAATTGAAAATCCCACAAGATTTAAAGATTAGACTTGATAATTATTTAAAATATTTCCCTCGAAAAGAATATGTAAAGACTATGGAATCTTTTTTTCAAGCATTTAATAATCAGCAGTTTGAGCGAGCTCTTGATATTTTGAATATGTATTCCGAAGTGGATAGTCCATTGTTAATGCTTGAACGAGATTATTATAAGGGGCTAGCATATTATAATTGTTCTAGAGGCAAAGAAGACTTGAAGAATGCATTGACATATATGCACGACGTACGTTGTAGGAGCAAAAACATATCGACAGCATTATATGAGAAGAGTTCCTTGACACTAATATCGTTCTTAATAAATATTTCAGGAGATATGGATACTGCATTACGAATAGAACGGGATGTGATGTACAGCATATCTGCTCGCATTCAATACGATATTAATGCAAAAGATCAACTGCATCGTATATATCGGAAATATGCGGCTCTTCATCCCATCGAATTAGCGGTACATAAGACTGAAGCAAGTATATCATATTTTGAAAAAACATCGATGACACATGAATACTATATGGCTCTTATCAACCATATAGGAAACTTATTACATTTAGGTAGGTATGCCGATGCCTATTCATATGCATCGATTATATATACCAATATAAATATTTTTTATAGCAAGAAAAACAGCAAGATAATAGTTTATTCTTTAAATAATATAATCTTGTCTTCCTATCAAAAGGGAATTCAGATTTCAAAATGTCTCTTAACTCAGTATATGGATATACTGAATTCTACACCAACGAATCCAACGAATATAATTCCTTACTTGACAATGTCCATTATTTTTTATGAACAATGGCAAGATATTGAACTGTCAAAAAAATTATTGGATAAATCTAAACAGCTTAATTGCTTGATTAATGATCCTTATTATGAATATTACATCCTTAACAACGAAGCATCTTTTCTGTACTTGGAATCTAAAAGAGAGGATGCTATTGCTATAAGCCACAAGATATATAATGCTATGCCCATTTTATGCAGAGAAAAAATGCGCAAGACACTACAAGTACGTGCGGATATTATTTTATCTAATATGGAGAAAGGCAACTCTAAGAATGTGATAGATGAAGAGCTTCAAAAGTGGAATTGTGATTATCCACTACTAAAGAATTATTTTCTATTGTCTGACATTCAATTTTGGTCGGAATAATTCAATAATTTGCTCTGTATAGCACAACTCAATATTATACCAGCGATTGTTTCTGGTAAGAGAGAAAGCAAACTAAACGCATAATTGACAGAACTATGTTGGATAAAATGGGGATTTGTTGATATGTCTGTTATATAGTATTGTCCATCAGTTGTCATTCTGAAATCAACTCGGCATAACCCAGACAATCCAAGCATTCTAACTACGGCTTGGGCATCTGATTTAATGCCCGCGACATCAATATCATGCTTGCCAATATCGAAAAAGCGATAATTATCAAAATACACTCTCTGATAGTCCAATATGTTGTTGCCCATAATTCTGGTATCATTATTTAGCGCAATGCCAACAGGAGGCAATGCCCATACGTCTCTTCCATATGCAACGCACGGTACCTCTATTTCGTATCCTTCTATAAAATCCTGAACAATTACTGGCTGTTTTAATTCGTTTTCCTTTGATTGAATCGTTTTGATTGAAGATTCATTATACTGAATAATGCTATCTGAATCAATGCCGATACTAGCTGATTCATATAGAGGTTTTATTATATATTTTTCTCCAGTCAATGGCTTCCCATAACACCAATCTTTATCATGCAAATAAGTGTCGGGCACGCGGAATCCATGACATTCAAGCAATTTAATTGCATGGTACTTGTGTCTACATAATGCAACCGAGTAGGTATTAGATCCAGTCACAATAATACCTTTATGTGCACAAAATGCAGGAATTAATGATTTACGACCAATGCCAGTTCCACTTTGTGCGCTATTGTATACTATTATATTTTTTGTGTCAATTTCATTATCGCAAATAAATTTAATAAAATCCGATTCATTAAAAAAGTATCCCTTTACCGGCATACATTTATTTAAGAGAAAATCTACCTGTTCAAATTCAATATCAGATAAATATTCTGTCCTGACATCAAACTTACTAAAGTTACTGAAATCGGTTTGATGAGTCTTTTTGTTGCATACCACGTATAAGCATAGAGTCTTAAGGAAACCAGAATTTTTCTCAATAATATCTAGCAGGCTTTTTCGGGTGGATCCGTCCATAATTATAAGTTATCGGCAATTGGATGAAATTTGTCGACTTATTGCCAAGATGAAATTTAATATTTCATTTATTAGTACAAATATTTATGAAACTCAATTATGGATGCCATTAAAGCAAGTAAGCTCACTCCTATTGCTCGTATCATCACCGACTTCCTGCAGCACTGCCAATACGAGAAGAATTTGACTAGTAAGACAATATACGCTTACAGGTCGGATTTAAACATGTTTCTCCACTACCTTCATGCTTCTTACCCCTTGTCGTTATCACTCGAACAAGTTTCGAAGGAGATTATCAAGGAGTATATGCAACATCTATTCCGATACAAACCGAAAACAGTGAAGAGGAAACTGGCGTCATTGAAAGCCCTGTTTAACTACTATGACTATGAGCATGACAACTTCCTAAATCCGTTTCGAAAACTCCGGATCCGATTTAAAGAACCTCTCGTATTGCCGACTGTCATGACCTGCCATGAAATAAAAAACATCCTGAAATATCTTTATCAGGCGAGATCTTCCAATCCCCATCCCGATGCCTACTTATACAAAGCGCAGACACGGGATATTGCAGTCATAGAACTGCTTTTTGCTACAGGCATCCGTGTCTCTGAATTATGTGGACTGTCATGCCATGCTGTGGATCTACGACAAGCCACCGTTAGGATATTCGGCAAAGGGGGCAAAGAGCGCATCATACAGCTCTGTTCTCCAGATGTCATCAAAATACTGCGACAATATCAGCTGCTATTCCAACCTTGTGATTCTTTTTTTGTCAACAGATTAGGCTCACCCCTTTCCCCGGCATCAGTCAGAGCTCTTGTCAAAAGGTGCAGAACAGAGATTGGCATGAACAAAAAAATCACGCCCCACACGTTCCGTCATACCTTTGCCACGTTGCTGCTTGAAGAAGATGTAGACATTAAATATATCCAGAACTTATTAGGACACAGTAGTATAACCACTACCCAGATATACACACATGTAACCATGGCCAAACAAAGACAACTTCTCTCAACAAAGCATCCTCGCAGACTCATAGACCTTGAATGAATCCGTATCCTCAAAATATCTTCTCGTCAGATTTCGTCGTCTGGAGTTCACGAAAGGGTATCCGGAAGATACGCATCTCACAAAGGAATCGGTGCCTGATTTCCAATTTCCTGTTGCATAACTCACAATTTGTTGCTAACTTGCGATGGCAGACCGCTTCGCAGAAGCCCGGTCACGGGTTATGCGGGTGGGGCTGCACAGACATAATGGAAGCGTTTACTCGACGCTCTTTCTTGACAAACGGAAATCTGGTAAATTTTCAAATCGCTGTCAGGATTGTAGCAAACAGTAGATGCCTTGTGGATATGTATATCTGTCACGGTTGACAGCATGTGAATGCTGCCTTCTGTTTCATATCATATTCTGCGTGAGGCTTCTGCGTTTGCTCGTTCTGCCTCTCCCACTGCCGAGGGTAAGTTTTCAGTAAGAATAGACGGACTGCAACCCGACTGCTCCTACATCGCAGCTGCATTCATGGAGCTTGATGCCGAGACCGTCATTGGCAACGAACTTAGCTTCAAAACCCTCAAGCCGGAATATGTTGATTTGGGTCTCAGCGTTGACTGGGCAGTGGCAAATGTAGGGGCATCCTCACCCTCGGACTATGGAGTCATGCTGGCATGGGGTGAAATAGGGCCTAAAGCTGAATATACCTGGTACTCCTATTTCGACTCTCCCTATGACACAAACGGCAATTGGGTAGGATGCAACTCACAGACCACTTCAATCCAAAGTGACGAGAACCATGATGCCGTTACCGCCTGTTCGGACGGAGTAATGCGTATGCCCACTGACAAAGAGGTCAAAGAACTCCTCAACAAATGCGACTGGGTATGGGGCGAACTTGACGGCATCGCCGGATATTACGTCAAATCCCGCGTAAACGCAAATCAGATTTTTCTTCCCGCCGTCGGACTCGCCGAGGGTTCGCAGACTAAGAATCAAGGGACATATGGCAGCTACTGGACCGCTACCATCCGAGACACTCCCGACAAATCCACTGCTACCAACCTGTATTTTATACAGTCAATGCGTTCAACCCAGTATTCCAACCGATACATCGGACGTGCCCTGCGCGGAGTGCACCCCAAATAAGGCTGTAGCTGGTTTATCTTAATTCCCGTTATTTACGGATTCGATTGTCAGATTAGTAAAAGCCTCATTCCAGTCATGGAGTGAGGCTTTACAGTTTTTTCACCATGTCATCGGGTTAGATTGCCAGCATGACGGACCGTCGCTAAAACCGGTTATATGACACCTTGGCGGGATCCCACTTGTCTTTGGGTGCCACCTCTGCCTCCGGGTATCCGAACGAAAGAATATTTATGGGCTGCAGATTGGAGGGAAGATTGAGAATCGCTGACAGACGCTCCATACGCTCTTCTTCGGGATAGATGCCACACCATACTCCTCCTAAGCCTAACGCATGGGCGGCAAGCAGCATGTTTTCAGAAGCCGCGGATGCGTCCAGTGTCCAGAAGCCCCCTTTTTCACGGTCGCCGTCAAAGAGTTTGGTCATGTCTCCGCACACCACCACGGCAAAGGCACAGTCATGTACCATCTTGGTCCATTGAAAGGCATCGGTTATGGTGTCTTTGATGCCCTGGTCAGTGATTACCACGAAGTGCCATGCCTGCTGATTCGCTGCTGTGGGTGCCGCCATTCCGGCTTTGAGTACGACTGTGACGATGCTGTCGTTGACGGGCTCGTGTCTGTATTTGCGCACGCTGGCTCGTGTCATGATACATTCGAGTACCTCCTCGGCAGTGTTTTCTGCTGTTTCCGACTCATGGGAGGAAGCAATCATGAATCTTACCGACACGGCTACTATTGCTGTGCAAAGCAACACCAGAGTCCACCTGTTTTTCATACCTTCAATTTATGTGTTTTTGAGCAGTGTACCCGTAGGGCATACAAAACGGCAGAATGGACGATTGATAAACACTGACAGGACTACAAACAACAAGCCTGCACAGATTACCGCCCATGATGCGCTCTTGACCAGAAAGCTTGTGAAAATCTCATAATCAATCCATTGGTATCCCCATCCAATAAAAAGTAATGACAACAGGACGACCCATAGCACGGAACGGAAAGTGTCAAGTGCTTTTAATGTCCCGGGAGATATCTTGAGTTTGCGGGTCAGTATTTTCCCGGCTATATCCTGCAATGACCCGAAAGGGCATATCCATGCGCAATAATATCCCGGTTTGTTGAATACCGGATAGACCAGTCCGACGATAAGAATCACTACGGTGACCACGCCCGCTAAAGAAAACGAGAAGCCGTGGGCAAAGAAATTCAGCATCATCGCGTAATCTATGAATACACCTGCCCAGAATCCGAGTATGGCTACGTTGAGCACTTGCTGAACAAGCCGATAGCGGGGATTGTTACGGAGCACCAGCGGGAGTATGGCTCCGGCTAAGACCACAAGCAGAGCGGCAATGCGACTTGCCTTTACGCCGCCTTCGGCGCGGTGGTCGACTTTCATGCCTAATGCATAATCTACGCCCGATTTTACGTTGCCTATGACTGCATCAGACGAATAGGTCGCTCCCGTGACTCCGTCTACATCCATCGTGGCTGCCTCCTCAAGCGTCTTGCCGTTCCATGAGGTCATCAGACCCTCATCATAGAGCCGCTTGAACACATCGCTTGTCTCATTGTTGGGAAGTGCCTTTATGGAATCAATACGGCCGTCGGTTATATATATTTCCAGAGGCACTGTTCCTCCATATCCCAGGATGCTGCGGCCTAATTGAGAGGTATTGATGACTTCGCCATCCGCAGTCGTGGTGATTGGGGATGAAATATCTTTAGCGGCATCTTTTCCCGGGGAGAAGCCGAAAATCGAGTTTTCATGCACCATGGCAAGAGCTGCTATGATGCAGAACATCACAGCGAACGTCCCTATTGAAGCCCACCTGTTACGGTGGCGTACAGGCTGCCGGCTGTTAGCATTGGCTTGCGGCATTGGTCTGGGCTGTTCAGTCATCCGCCAGCATTGAGGACAGTGTCTCGTCTGCTTTCTGCTTGCCTTCCGATGCACATATGATGGCTTTGGCAAATTTCAGAGTGGTGCCCGGACCCTCCGAAGTTATCATGTTGCCGTCTATCACCACAGGCTCTTTGACGTAAGTACCTCCGTTGGATTCTATCATGTCGCCAAGACCGGGGTAGCAGGTGGCTTTCTTGCCTTTGAGGATGCCTGTGGGGGCGACCACTTCTGCCGGTCCGGCACATATCGCTGCAATCTTGCCGCCACGGTCTGATTGCTTCTTTATGATTTCATTGACTTTAGAAGATGCATGCAGATTGTCGGCTCCAGGTTGTCCGCCGGGGATTATGATCCATTCGGCATCATCTGTATTGATGTCTGTTATCAGTGTATCTGCAATCACTGTCTGACCGGTAGCTCCAGTGACATTTTTCGTGTCGGCGACAGCGACTTCTACGACTTTCATTCCGGCACGGCGCATGGCATCGACGGTTGCCAATGCCTCTATTTCCTCGAAGCCGGGTGCGAGGAAGATGTAGGATGTCTGTGACTTCATAGTGAGTGACATTAATAATCCGAGTGTAAGAAATAGGTATTTCATATGTTTAACAACACTTGGTGGCAGCCTGTGGTTTATCATTTCCTAATATCAATATTGCTCCGGAACATTTAGGAGTTTTTTCCGTATCTTTGTATTATCCTATATTCTTACGACTTATGACAGCTGAGGAATACAATGAGTATATTGCTGCCTACGGAACAGTCGAGGGTGGCTCAAAGGAGCATCTGTTCATGCACGAGGCGTCACAGGAGGCGATACGTGTCACAATGGAAATCAACAACAGATACCATACACCCGATGAACTACGCTTCTTGCTTTCGCAGTTGACTGGCGCGGAGATAGATGCTTCGGTGGGGCTGTTTCCTCCCATATATACTGACTATGGTAAAAATCTCCATATCGGTAAGAACGTGTTTATCAATATGGGGTGCAAGTTTCAGGATCAGGGCGGCATATTTATAGGTGACGGTTCGCTGATAGGTCACAACTGCGTGATGGCGACTATTAATCACGACCCGGATCCGTCACGGCGCGGCTCCATGACTTTTCGCCCCATACGCATAGGCAAGGATGTGTGGATCGGGGCTAACGTTACCATAACCCAGGGCGTGACCATAGGAGACGGAGCCATTGTAGCAGCCGGTGCCGTGGTTACAAAGGACGTTGCTCCGCGCACCGTCGTAGGGGGTGTGCCTGCCAAGCCCTTGAAGACTGTATGATACCGCCTCAGATTGCGAAAGAAATTACACCCTTTAGGGTGTGATGGTGGCGTGTTATTTCCAAATTATACCCATTTAGGTATAAAATTATGCATGATATTTATATTGATAATCAAGATTCCAACAGTCGTTTTGATGTCGAATCTATCATTGTGTGATACTCGTCTTGGAGTTGCTTCGGCAGAAATGATTGGCTGATAAGGAGATGCCATTCAGGGATTGCCTTGGCGAAGCGTTGGAAAAGTTTTGAGATGGCTTTGTCGTCCATCCCGCTGTCGCGCATCGCCTTTTCAAAGTCAAGGCGGTCTATGCGTTTCTTCTTGCCATTGAGAGTCAGAGCCAATTCTTCATCATCCTCGGGCATGGCTATGGCTGTTGACAGCAGATCGTAGGTCGGAGTGAGAAGATATTCATTGGCGGGACAATACAGGGAGAAATTCTTAAGGTGCATGTCGGCGTTGCCCGTCAGCCAGGAGAACACTATTACTTCCCAAAAGTTGACAATGTCAAGAAGCGGCGCTGAGGAATATTGGCGGATGAGTTTTGCGATCCTCTCGTATGAGCCTTTGTATTTGTCCTCGGTCAGACGCTCCGAAAGCTGGCACATATCCTCCATCGCAATCTTCCCGCCGCTCTTGGTGCGGTCCACACGTCGGGTTATGTAGCACAGTTCCCCATCGGCGAAACGTATCAAGGAGTGCGGCACGGTCTTGATTCCGGCGGCTTCCGCCATGTGCATTGTCAGGTCCTCGTTCTCGGGCAGATTGGCAAAACGGTCGGCCTGAGGCTTGAGGATGTATCTGCCCCAGAGTTCGACTATTGTGAACCGTTGTGGCTCTCCGGCAGAGCCGCGGGCTATGTCGAGAGACAGTTTGGCCTGCACGCCGGTCACTGTCGTGCTCGCCGACACTATCTCGCGTGCCAGTTCCTTGATGTTGTCACGCGTATATGGCAAAGTAGGCGCAGTACCCGACTCAAAAATCTTACGGGCGCATCTTTTGTGATAGTCAATCTCGCCTTCGCCCAGCGGCTTGTAGCAGTAAAGACATTTACACATCTGTCACCTCCTCTTTTCCTACTGGTACGACACTTACATTGCCAATGCAGTCCTTGCAGCACGCCAGCAGCAATGAAAAACGGTCACGCGCCGATATTTTCCAGCTCTGTTCGGCGATGTCAAGCAGCCAGCCTTCGGGGATGAGTCCGTCAAAGAACGGGAACAATACTTTGTCGCGATATGGCCTGTCAGTCAAAGGCAGCGTCAAGCTCACAGCCTTTGCGCCGGGTGAGGCAAGATAGGCGGTGTCATATCTGAATTCATAACCGCCGTCATCTTCGGTAAGCCATCCCGCAAGAGCGTTGTCCATGTATATCTTCGCTTGTTTCATGGCTTGCTGATTTTATATGGCTGCATCTCGGCTCCGAAGAGAGCCAGCACTTGATTCACTTTGTCAAGACGCAATGTCGCCTTGCCCTGCTCCAGCTCACGAACAAAGCGCAGACCGACTCCTGATTTCTCTGACAGGTCAATTTGGGTAAGCCCGTATTGCTTGCGCATTTCCTTTACAAATTTTGCTAATTCTGTCATGCGATTATACCCTTTTAGGTGCAAAGATAATATATTTTCTTCGTATTATACCAATTGGGGTATAAAATTAAATAAACTATCTCTTAGCGTCAGGATTGGGGGCGGTTTCGGGTGATAAATCTTGGATTTTGACCTCACGACCAAACGTAGGGATGCACATGCTCGTGCTTCCCTGCGTTTGTTTTGTCATATCTGCAGGTGCAGGATTGGGAAAGGCTTGCCGGTGGGATCGTACTCGTCGTGGCTGATGACTTGGTAGCCCATGGCGAGGTAGAAGCCGCGGGCTTGCGCGTTGTCCTCGTTTACGTCTACTTTGCGGATGCCGCACACGTTGACTGCATGCTTAACCAAGGCTTTGCCGTAGCCGTGTCCTTGTCTTTCGGGAAGCACGAAAAGCATTTCGAGCATATCGTCGCTAAGTCCCATGAAGGCGGCAATCGAGCCATCCTCGTCACGTATCACTGAGACGCAGACTGACGGGAGATACTGGTCACGCACTAAGGGTCTGAAATACGAGATATCATCTTCTGTCAGGAAATGGTGGGAGCTTCGCACAGACTTTTCCCATACACTCAGCAGTTCTTCGCGGACGGTGTCGGTGAGCTGACTTAAGTTCTCTATATTCATAATGAATAGTATTTTGAGGTCTATGCTGTTGTTGTCAGTCAAGTATTCGCAATCGAAATGCCATGCTGTCAATTCCAGCATAATTGTAATGCTCGACCAGCTTGAACCCGCATTTTTCGGCAACGCGCTGTGATGCAATATTGCTGGAGTCTGTCGTGACCAGCATGGACTCCAGCCGTAATGAGTTTCGGCAATATTCAATAAGCGTTTTCAGTGCCTCGGTTGTCAGGCCGTCGTCCCAATACGGATGTCCTATCCAATAGCCGACTTCACGCTCATGGGCTGCTGTGAGATGGTGCTCCGTGCCTTCCGGCACAAGACCGATGCAACCGATTGCTTCGTTTGACTCCTTAAGTACGATGGCGAAGCAATAGGGGTTTGGTATGAAAAATTTCTCGATGACCTCACGGCTCATCTCCACGGAAGTATGGCGGGGCCACAGGGCAAGCCTGCTTACACGCTCGTCGGAGGCATATTTATAAAGTGCATCTGCATCATCCGTTTTCCAATGGCGCAGGATGAGCCTGCCGGTTTCAATCATAACAGCGATGATTTCAGGTCGTCGGAGATAAACATCGTAGGGGTGAACTCCACAATCTGATAATCGGCGATGCCGTTGATATGAAACGGATCTTCGGCAATAATCGCCTCGACCGCTTCTCGGCTGTCGGCTTTCATCATTATCACGCCGCCGATGCGAGGTATCTGGGGACCCGATGCGATGAAATCGCCAGCGGCGTAGTGCTTGGCGAGGTACTCACGATGCGCGGTGAGGAAACGGTCGACTTCGCTAAGCGGCTGCTTGTATGTAAGGATGGCAATGAACATGACTTTATCCGGGAAATAGGTTACAGAAGCCCTGTTTGTTAAACTGATAGTACATATCTATGCGCTGGGGTGTGTCGTTGCCGAGAAGCAGAAGCAGCTCCCGGGCAAATTCGAGCGTTGCCGAGCCGTTGGCAGTGACTATGTTATGGTCGCTGACAGCCTGTGCGTGGATATATCCGTCGGTATTCGTGTAGTTTTCTCCGCCCCACAGTTTCAGTTGCTCTACGCCGTTGCCTGTATGTCTGACGGCATTGAGAAATCCGTGTTTCGCCATGAACGAAGCGGCATTGCAGATAGCACCTACGGTCTTGCCATTTTCAATGGCGTGGCGCACAATGGGTGCAACCTGCTGAGCCACTGGTGTGCTCCATCCGAAACCGCCGATCAGCACCAGCGCGGCGTAATCATCAGGCATCGTCTCAAATGAATAATCAGGCACAGTGAGGAAGCCGCCGATAGATCTGACCGGCTCCAGCGTAGGTGCCACGACCTTGTTGACATACTTGGGGTTTTCTTTCAGCGCAAACTCGTCAGAAGCGATGGCTTGCGAAAGATACACCGCTTCATGTGCCGCATAGTCAGGCAGCAGGATATATAGGATTTCGTTGCTCATGATTGTATGATGTTTTATTGGCAAAGTTTTTCGTGGGCAAATTCATTGTCTATCCAGATGGTCGCTTCCGTACCGATGAAGTGGAGCAGCACATAGTTCGGGTCTGAAGGACCGCCGTGAAAATGATTGATATACCAGTCTTGCCACATCTCGGTGCGGATTTTGTCATCGGTGACTATCTTGACCGTGCCGCGCAAAGCCACACTTGCGCCATTGCGCGAATAGCATAGTCCGGCTTTGGGATTCTTTTTGAAGTCAGCGACTTTCTCCGAATCCGCGCCTGTAGCCATCCATACCTCGTTGCATCCCGAAGTCTGCCCCTTAGCCATGGGCACCGGGCGCGGAAATCCGTCGGCATTGATGGAAGCCACCGTGACATCCGGACATTGGGCGAGCAGATCCACCGCCTTTTCGATAAGCGATTTTTCGCCGGGCGTTTTCCAGCGTTTGAGATGAGGAAAAAACTTTCGCATCATCTCCTTGGCTTGTTCCTGCGTCAGTTGTTGTCCCGATTGGCGGTTGATCTCGTCGGTAAATTGGGCGCAGAAATCGATCATCTGCTCCATGGTCATGTCATGCGTGAACCTGCCGTCCTTGTAGCAATAGATGCAGTAATCCTCGCTGCGGCTGCTGTCAGCCTCAGTCCCGTGGTTGTCCTCAGTCAGCGGCATCCCGCAACTCTGACAAAATCTCCGTTCCATATAGTCCATATCTCTGTTTTAAACAAGCCTGGCATACCTCCCAGACCCACCGTCAAAGATACCAATAACTTCTAAAACATAGGCAAAAAGCTGCCACAAATCTTCCAAAACATAGGCAAGATGCAATATCGTGCTTCACTTGGAATGGTTTCTTATCTCGTCACTGATGATACTTTGCCATTGGTAAATCGGATGACGAGAGGGATTTCAACACCTAATATGTTGCCTGCGCGAACCAGGCTGCCGATTGACATGCCGAGCATACGGGTGGTCATTAGTATTTCTGCGCCGTTTTTGCTGGACATAAGGGACATTTCTGCTTTTTTTTCGCTGAAAGTCCATGTCTCGGAGTTGCCTCGCTGTGTGACAACATAGCATTCGGCAGGTATGAATTCCTTTACCATAGCTTTGGTCATACCTATCATGAGTTTTTTCTCTGCGATTGCTTTGCAGAATTTTTCGCCATATTTTTGTTGATATTTTTTTATGCGATGTTGATATGCTTGCTCCTGTTGATGCTTTTCTTCATCTTCTTTGCGTTGCTTTTCTTCAGCTTTGCGTTGCTCTGCTATGTTATGTTCGCTGATGTATTCGTTTAATTGTGCGATAGCATCGCTGGGTGATTTAGCTTCCTTTAGTATCTCGTACCAATGTGAATCGTCGGACCATTGTGGTATCTCAAGCCATTTGTCATATTCCCACAGTTCGCCATCAGAATCAGACCATTTCAGTGAATGATTTTTGGAATTATTTATGAGATACATTATATTCGGTGCGGATTTGAAAGAATCGCTGCCGGTAAAGACTCCAGAGACGATGGTTGAGTCAGGTATTGTATATGTATAACTACCTTTGGGTCGGATTGTCATGTCGGACAAGAGTGTCAGATTGTCAACTTGCAGCAATGATGATGGAGTGTCTATGTCGCCGAAGAGCACTTCGGCATTGTCAAGATCTTTCGGTTTAGAGAGGTGCATCATTTGGCCGTTATATGAGAGGAAAACATCACGCCCCCGGATGAGAAATTTTTTAGCGAGTTGATGAGAGGCTCTGAGCATGGAACTTTTTTCATCATAAAGTTGCTCAAAACTGAAAAGACCTCGTGACATGTCCGAAACAATAGCTGCAATCTGATTCTCGGTTTTAGGCGTAGTAAAGACGGTATATAGCTTCCCATCGTCTTTAGTAATCAAGCGATAGCCCCCATATCCACCGACATATTTATCGGATTGATGCGACCAGACTCTAAACGAAGCTCGAATTTGTCCCATTTGCGTTTCTTTTTTGATATGAACGATCTATGTTTGGCGTCACCTGTAATGAGTGTGAAGCTGCCAGAAAGTCTGCACTTAGATCTATCATTGCGAACATATGTCATAATACCATCAATGTAACTGCTATGTGGCGTGTTGTCATGGTATATGCCAGAGATGACGGTATCGCCTCGCTGGGTGGTGATTATGACCTCAGACCCGTCTGCCATCTCTTTGCCGTCAAACATCCCTTCGATATAGTACTCTGATGTTGCACCGTCAAAATCCTTGTGCTTGACTGATATTTTATCACTTTGCTGTGTGGAGGATTCAGAAGCGTGTGATGCAATAGCATGTGGAAGCACGAGCATGCAAAAAATTGTAAAGATGCAGAATTGTTTCAAGTTTTTCATGGTACATAATATGCCACAGACTCCCAAAGTGGTATGGATTGGTTAAAAATAAGAAAAGCGTGAGAGCCGTACTGGTTGCTCGTTCCACAAACGGAGGCTCTGGAATTGCCCGGTAAAGTAGAACGAGCAAACTTGCAGAAGCCTCACGCAGAATATGCTTATGCACCAATAACAGATACTCACGTGTCGGTTATCGGTGGTATTTACATATCCACAAGGCATCTACTGTTTGCTGCAATCCTGACTTTACCATTGAAATTTTCCAGATTTCCGTTTGTCAAGAAAGAGCGTCGAGTAAACGCTTTCCGTATGTCGTGTCACGGTGCGGTGCCGTGACGGTGCCGACCCACCCGCATTGCCCAAAGCCGGGCTTCTGCGATGCGGCCTGCATCCGCAAAGTAAACAAATTTTCACGAAAACCGCAATAGCGGAGAGGGGATAAATATGGAAAGTTGAGGGATGTGTGGGGCTGTCTCCGAGGAAGCATACTGCGGTGATGGGAAAATGCGTGCGTGGGGCGGACATGCCGTGGCATGTCCCTACAACCCAGTCACACAGTAGGGTCGCTACATGTAGCGACCCTACAAACATGTTAAAATGCGGTTATGCAACACCCTCCCTACAATTTCTGCGCATCCCATCCCGTGTAGGGACATGCCACGGCATGTCCGCATGTTCTCGATGGTTATATCTTGTGCGGACAGGATGTCCCTGCGGGTGAGGGTCAGGCTGGGGTGAGGGTGAGGATGGTGTCGAGGAGGTGGGTGGCGGTTTCGGTGTTGGGGACGTCGGAGATGGCGAAGCTGCGGCGCCCGTTGGTCTCGCGGATGCGTACGCGACGTGGGTTCTGTTGGAGAAACTGGATGAGGCGGCCGAACATGGGGGATTCGTAGTAGGCGCGGTTGTCGTCGCCGACGAAGTAGACATACATGGTGCCCTGTTTGAGCACTACCTTCTCGATGCCGAGGCGGCGTGCCATGCGGCGGAGTCGGGGGATGCGCAGGAGCTCTTCGGTTTCATAGGGGATTTTGCCGAAGCGGTCTATCAGGCGCATGCGGTATGCCTGTAGGTCGGTTTCGCGCTCGATGCTGTCAAGTTCCTGGTAGAGGCTGATGCGTTCGCTTTCCTGGGGGACGTAGGAGGCTGGCAGCAGCAGCTCCATGTCGCTCTCGATCACGCAGTCAGCCACGTAGTCCACTTCTTTGCCCTCGGAGGCATCCTCTTGCTCAAGGTCGCTGAACTCCTCGTTGCGCAGTTCGGTGACTGCCTCTTTGAGTATCTTCTGGTAGGTCTCGTAGCCGAGGTCAGCGATGAAGCCGCTCTGCTCTGCGCCGAGGAGGTTGCCGGCACCGCGGATGTCAAGGTCCTGCATGGCTATGTGTATGCCTGCGCCGAGGTCGCTGAAGCTTTCGATGGCTTGCAGACGGCGGCGCGCATCGGGCGTGAGCGGATTGCCCGGAGGCACCATCAGGTAGCAGAACGCCTTGCGAGACGAACGACCCACGCGGCCCCGGAGCTGGTGGAGTTCGCTCAGCCCGAAATTCTGGGCGTTGTTGATCATGATGGTATTGACGTTGGGCATGTCTATGCCGCTCTCTATGATGGTGGTGGCTATGAGGACATCGTAGTCGTGGTTGGCGAAGTCGATGATGGCTTTCTCCAATTTTTCAGGGGGCATCTGTCCGTGTGCCACGAGGGTACGAGCATCGGGTACGAGACGCTTGATCATCTCCTCCAGCTGATATAGCCCCTCGATGCGGTTGTTGATGAGAAATACCTGGCCGTTGCGGGCAAGCTCGAAGTTGATAGCCTCTGACACGATGTCGTCGCTGAGCGAATTGACCGATGTCAGGATAGGGTAGCGGTTGGCTGGCGGTGTGGTGATGGCGGAGAGGTCACGTGCGCCCATCAGGGAGAACTGGAGGGTGCGCGGTATAGGGGTTGCGCTCATGGTAATCGTGTCAACGTTGACCTTCATCTGCTTAAGTTTCTCCTTGACAGCCACGCCGAATTTCTGCTCCTCGTCAATCACGAGCAGACCGAGGTCCTTGAATTTGACCGACTTGCCTATGAGCTTGTGTGTGCCGATGAGTATGTCGATTTTGCCAGCCTCGAGGTCGGCAAGTATCTCCTTGACCTGCTTGGGCGTGCGGGCGCGTGAGAGATAGTCCACCCGCACCGGAAACTCTTTCAGTCGCTCCTTGAATGTGTTGTAGTGCTGATATGCCAAGACGGTCGTGGGGACGAGCACAGCGGTCTGCTTGCCGTCCGTGGCAGCCTTGAATGCCGCGCGGATAGCCACCTCCGTCTTGCCGAAACCCACATCGCCGCAGATGAGGCGGTCCATGGGGCGCGGACGCTCCATGTCGGCTTTGACCGCCTGGGTGGCGGTGAGCTGGTCGGGGGTATCCTCGTAGATAAATGATGCCTCCAGCTCCTGTTGCAGGTAGCTGTCGGGCGAGAACGCGTATCCCGCCTCGTCGCGCCTCGCCGCATAGAGCTTGATGAGGTCGCGGGCTATGTCCTTGAGGCGCGATTTGGTGCGCTCCTTCATCTTGTTCCATGCGCCCGAGCCGAGTTTGTTGACCTTGGGGGGCACACCCTCCTTGCCACGGTATTTGGCGAGTTTGTGGAGGGCGTGGATGCTTACGAAGATGATGTCGTCGTTGGCATAGACCAGTTTTATCATCTCCTGGGTCCTGCCGTTGACATTGGTGCGTAGCAGCCCCGCGAACTTGCCCACGCCGTGATCCACGTGCACTATGAAGTCGCCCACCTCTATCTGCCCCAGTTCTTTGAGCGACAGAGCCAGTTTGCCCGAACGGGCGCGGTCGCTCTTGAGATTGTATTTGTGGAAGCGGTCAAAAATCTGGTGGTCGGTAAAGACGCACTTGCGCGTGGCTGCATCGCTGAATCCCTGATGGAGCGTGGGGATTACGGGGACGAACGTTATGCCGCTGTCACCGCGGTCGGCGAAGATGGCGCGGAGGCGTTCGATCTGCTTCTCGCTGTCGGATAATATATATAAGGTGTAGCCGTCGGCGAGCAGACGCGAAAACGAGTCGCTGATGAGGTCGAAATTCTTGTGATAGAGGGCTTGCGGTGAGCACTGGAAGTCTATCGTGGCGGTGCATTCCTTGTCGGCGACATCTCCGGCTGTGAAGCGGATCTGCCGCATGGCATCAAGCGAAGCGGCGGCACGGTCGGCATCTACCACCTGGCTCATAGCCGACGAGTCGCCCTCCTCGGCTATCATGGCACTCGCGCTGAACTGCTCCTCGGCGATAGCGCGGATGCGGCTCACGGTATAATCGGCATCGCGCAGGGCTATGAGCGTCTTGTCGCCGACAAATTCCATCAGCGACATGCCGCTCTCGCTCTCGGCATCGAGAGCCGAGGTGATGGAGACCTCGGTGAGTTTCTGCTCCGAGAGCTGCGTCTCCACATTGAACGTGCGTATCGAGTCGATGTCGTCACCGAAGAAGTCCAGACGGTAGGGCAGTTCGTTGCTGTAGCCGAAAATGTCGAGAATAGAGCCACGGACAGCCCACTGCCCCGGCTCATACACATAGTCCACCTCCTTGAAACCGTTGTCACGCAGCCACCGCTGTGTCTCGGTCAGGTCAGCCGGGGTGCGCGTAGAGAGCACTATGGTGTGACCGCTGACATCCTTGGCTGACGCTACTTTCTCGGCAAGAGCTTCGGGGTAGGTGACCACATAGCGCAGCCCGTCGGCAGCCATCCAGCGGCTCAATGTCTCCGTGCGCAGTATGCGCGAGGGACCGTCGAGCTGGCCGTATTTGATGTCGCGCTTGTAGGACGATGGGAAATACATCACCGCCTCCTCGCCCATCAGGCGTGTGAGGTCGTGGTAGATGTAGCCGGCATCGTCGGGCGAGTCGCCCACTATGATCATCGCGCCATATGACGAGTCCATAGATGCGAAAAGCATGGCAGGTGATGAACCTGCCATGTTATAGAGTCCTATTCGGCGGCATTTGCTGTCAGACAGCGCGCGCGTGATGGCTTTGCGCCTTGCCGGGGTGAGAAAAGCTGCGGATAAATCAGTGAGAGTCAAAGTCTGGTACTTTTGATGACGCGGCACGCCGCGTCCCTACTGTCTGGAGTGGGTTATTTCTTTTTGGCGGGGCGGAGGATTTCGGCGTATCTGCCGGGGGTGTTGAGGACTGTGGCTGCGCTGTCGAGTCCTTCGTCAAAGCGGAGCGCGTTCTCGATCTGACCGGGGCGCAGGTAGTAGCGCGACACGATTTCATTGCTCAGCAGACGTTCGATGTCAGGACGAGCCTTGTTGAAGTCGTGGTCAGGGTCGTGCTTGAGCATCGTGGCGAGCACATCGATCTGTGCGCTGACCGAGTCGGTCAGGTAGCCCTCGTGCTTCGCTCCCTCGCGGAGATTGTCGATCATCTTGTCAAGCACACGGTCATAGTTGATGGTGGCAGGGTTGACAAACGTGCGGAAATCCTCAAACATCTCATCCGTAACCACGAATTTTGAGGGAGATGCTATGGTATCGTGCGAGGCGGCATACTTGGTGGCGTAGTCCATGACCTTGAAGTTTTCCACGACATTGTAGGTCATGCGGTTGGGAGTACCGTAAGTGACCTTGATGTCGGGAGTGATGCCGCCGCCGTCACGTACCTCTCTGCCGTTGGCGGTAGTGAACACGTTGGTCAGGCTGTCAGGGATGCGTGACACAGAGCCGTCGGGGTTGCGTCGGCTGTAGTCGATTGCTTGTACCAGACGTCCGCTGGGAAGGAAATATTTGGCGATGGTCACTTTGAGCAAGCCCTCGTAGGGGAGGGGACGCGATGTCTGCACAAGACCCTTGCCATATGACCGCTGACCTATGACCACCGCGCGGTCAAGGTCCTGGAGGGCACCGCTGACAATCTCGCTTGACGAAGCTGTGCCGCCGTCGACCAGTATAGCCAGAGGGATTTTGGTGTCGATGGGCGCGGATGTGGTCTTGTAGACCTTCTCATTGGTCAGTTCTCTGCCTCGCTGACGCAGCACCTCGGTGCCTTTGGGCACGAAGTAGCTGACAATCTTCACGGCAGCCTCAAGCAATCCGCCTCCGTTGCCTCGGAGGTCCAGCACTATGGATTTGACCCTGGGGTCAGCCTTGAGTTTCAGCAACGCATCCTTTACCTCGTCAGCCGATTTGTCGGTGAAAGAGGTCAGTACGATATAGCCGATGTCATCGCGGACCACCCCGTAGAAAGGTACCGAAGGTTCCTGGATCTTGCGGCGCGTGATGTCAACCGATATGATGGAATCGGTCACATAGGGGCGGCATACGGAGACCTTGACCACCGTGCCCGCGCTGCCTTTGAGCCGGGTGGATGCCTTCTCGGTGGTCCAGCCCTTCACGCTGTCGCCGTCGATGGTCAGTATGCGGTCGCCCGAACGCAAGCCAGCCTGGAACGCCGGGCTGCCGACGAGCGGCTCGGAGATGTAGACATTGCCGTCACGCTGCATGATCATCGAGCCGATGCCGGCATACTCTCCTGTTGTCATGCGCTTGAACGCGTCCTGCTTGTCCTGGGGGATATACTCGGTGTATGGGTCGATATCTTCGAGCATCGCGTCTATCGCCGTGGTGATGGACTTTGAGGCGTCTATGGTGTCGACATAGAATGTCTGCAGTTCCTTGTAGAGCGAGTTGAAGATGTCGAGATTGCGTGAGATTTCAGCCTTATTATTACGCGTAGCAGCCCCGGCTATCAGCGAGAGGGCTACGATGGCGGCGGCAAATGTGAGAATTTTCTTCATCAGTATCTTGTCGTGTTCTTATTTGCTTATATAATAATGTGTGCAAAGGTAATTATTTTCAGCCTACAGATATCCTGATTTAAGCATATTTCAGTTATATGATTATATGTTAAACGATTGAAGATGCCATATGTATCACTGCCGGGGTGTGATTTTTTTGCTAACTTTGCATGCATGAGTTCCATACACCATAAGACTGACGGCGTGAAGCCGCCCAGGGCGCAGTTTAATACCCGCATCGGAGTGATTGCCACGACGGTGGGGTCGGCTGTAGGTCTCGGCAATATATGGAGGTTTCCATATGAGGCTGGAGTGCATGGCGGAGGTGCTTTCATGCTTGTCTATGTGGCTTTTATCCTTGTCATAGGTATTCCGGTGGTTACTGCCGAGTTCATCATAGGGCGCAATTCCGGCACCAATGTCTACGGAGCGTTCAAGCGTCTGCACGGGTCGCCTTACTGGAGGATTGTAGGGGCTATCGGCATCCTTGCCTCGCTGATGATATTGAGTTTCTACAGCGTCGTGGCTGGATGGACGGCAGACTATATAGTGCGGTCGGTGCAGAATTTCTCGGGCGCGCACACGCAGGAGGCTCTTCATCAGCAGTTTGGAGAGTTTACGTCATCATGGAGCGCGGTAGGCTGGACGGTGGCGTTTCTGCTTGCCAACTTCTGGATACTCAGGCGCGGAGTGCAGAAGGGCATCGAGAAGATGTCAAATATCATGATGCCGGCTCTTTTCGTGCTTCTGCTTATATTTTGTGTCAACTCCCTGTTTTTGCCCGGGGCTTCCGAAGGCCTGACATTCTTGTTCAAGCCAGATTTCTCCAAGATAGACTCCTCGGTGATGCTGGGTGCGATGGGGCAGGCGTTCTTTACGCTGAGTCTGGGGCTGGGATGCCTGATTACGTATTCGAGCTACTTCAACCGCCGCACCGACTTGGTACGCACCGCCTCTACGTCAGCCGCGCTTGACACGCTGGTGGCAGTGCTGGCTGGCATTATCATCTTCCCTGCCGTATTCACTTTCGGCCAGTCTCCAGCCGAGGGTCCCAAGCTCGTGTTCGAGGTGCTCCCTGCCATATTTTACAACATGCATTGGGGCATGGTGTGGTCAACCCTGTTTTTCGTGCTGCTCTTCCTTGCCTCGCTGACCTCCACGATATCCATGAGCGAAATATCCATAGCCTATTTCTGCGAGGAGCGCAAGATGGGGCGTACTCAGGCTACGGTGCTCAACACTGTCATAGCCATAGTATTCGGCTCGTTGTGCTCCCTGTCGTTCGGACCCTTGGCAGGCATGAAGATATTCGGGATGACGCTGTTTGACCTCTTTGACTTCGTGTCGTCCAATGTGCTTTTGCCCATAGGCGGCATGCTTATCTCCATCTTCGTCGGGTGGGTGCTTGAGCGGTCGGTCATCGATGCCGAGATAGGCGGCAGTGGCGCGGGGCGGCGTTTTCTCGTAGGGCTTATAGTGGCGTGTCTGCGCTACGTTGCCCCTGTGTGCATCCTGATAGTGTTTCTCGGAGGCCTCGGGCTGTTTGATTGACAAGAATAATGGAAAGAAAAGATTTTGAGATAATGGCTCCGGTAGGGAGCTACGAATCGCTTCACGCCGCCATCAATGCCGGCGCGGACGCAGTGTATTTCGGCGTCGAGGGGCTTAACATGCGTGCCCGCTCAAGTGTGAACTTCACCCTTGCCGACCTGCACAATATTGCCGACATATGTCGTCAGGCTGGTGTCAAGACATATCTGACCGTCAACACCGTGATATATGACGCAGAGATAGAGCTGTGCCACAAGGTCATAGACGCAGCCAAGGAGGCTGGCATCTCAGCCATCATAGCCACCGACATCGCTGCCATAAGCTATGCGCGGAGTATAGGAGTGGAGGTGCATATATCCACGCAGTCGAATGTCACCAACATAGAGGCTGTCAGGTTCTACAGCGCGATGGCTGACGTCATGGTGCTTGCCCGTGAGCTGAATCTCGATCAGGTGCGCGCCATCCACGATGCCATAGTGCGCGAGAATATCTGCGGACCTTCGGGGCGCAGAGTCGGCATAGAGATGTTTTGTCATGGTGCACTGTGCATGGCGGTGAGCGGAAAGTGCTATCTGAGCCTCCACGAGATGAACTCAAGCGCCAACCGCGGAGCCTGTACCCAGATATGCCGTCGCGGTTACACCGTGACCGACCGTGAGACAGGGGAGCAGCTCGCCGTAGAAAACAAATACATCATGTCGCCCAAGGACCTCAAGACCATCCACTTCCTCAACAAGATGGTGGATGCAGGCGTGACGGTGTTCAAAATCGAAGGCAGGGCGCGAGGTCCCGAGTATGTCAGCATAGCCGTTGAGGCGTATGACAGGGCGTTGAAAGCCATATGTGACGGCACATATGACGAGTCTCTTATAGCCGAGCTTGACAAGCGTCTGGAGATGATATTCAACCGAGGCTTCTGGGACGGCTATTATCTCGGACAGCGGCTGGGCGAATGGTCAGCGAAATACGGTTCGTCGGCAACGCGCACCAAGCAATACATCGCCAAGGGGGTGCGTTATTTCTCCAAGCTCGGCGTTGCAGAGTTTCTTATGGAGGCTGGCGAGCTTAAGGCGGGCGATGAGGTAGTAATAACGGGTCCCACTACCGGGGCGGTAATTGTCACTGTAAATGAAATCCGAGTGGATCTCAAACCGGTGGAAAAGGCGGTCAAGGGCGAGAGCATTTCAATCCCCGTACCGTGTAAGGTGCGCCCGAGCGACCGCCTCTATCTGTGGGTCAAGACAGCCTCAAAATAGCGAAAACCACCGTTATATGCGATAAAATGCACTGTTTTCGCAAATATTTGTTAAAACATTTGCATAATTCGGACGCGCTCTGTACCTTTGCACCGCTTTCCCACTCAAACGGCACTCCCAGAGAGGTGAAAGGGAGAGCAGAGAACATTGAATGATGCCTCTTTAGCTCAGTTGGCCAGAGCACGTGATTTGTAATCTCGGGGTCGTTGGTTCGAATCCGACAAGAGGCTCTAAATTTGATTATGGTATCTGCTTGCTGCCGTTTCGTTCGGCAATGCAGTACTGATGATAAAATTTTCCTCCCGTCCTCCACGATGAGGAGCGGGGCAAAGGAAAAGACGGGCGAATACCAGAGTGGCCAAATGGGGCAGACTGTAAATCTGCTGGTTTATACCTTCGGTGGTTCGAATCCATCTTCGCCCACTTCTTTAATCCTATGTTACAAGCATAGAGAGATTCTTGCGATAGGGTCTCAGGCTTTAACATCTGACGTTTGCGGAAGTAGCTCAGTTGATAGAGCATCAGCCTTCCAAGCTGAGGGTCGCGAGTTTGAGCCTCGTCTTCCGCTCTAATTTTATTGAAACATACGCCGGAGATTCGGCTATGTAGTGAAACCTTTCTAACGACATTGAAACATCTGCCAATGTAGCTCAGGGGTAGAGCACTTCCTTGGTAAGGAAGAGGTCGCGGGTTCAAATCCCGCCATCGGCTCCAAGTTTATTCAGCAAAACTCTCCTAATTCATTGCCCCGATAGTGTCTTTTTGTGCTGTCGCGGCATCTTGTTGAAACGTAAAACTTAATATTTTTAAGCAACATAAAATCAGCTAAAAGTTATGGCTAAAGAGAAATTCGAAAGAACCAAACCGCATGTTAACATCGGTACCATCGGTCACGTAGACCACGGTAAAACCACTCTGACCGCTGCCATCACCACCGTACTGGCAAAGAAGGGTCTCTCTGAGGTTAAGTCATTCGACCAGATTGACAACGCTCCCGAGGAAAAGGAACGTGGTATCACCATCAACACCGCCCACGTTGAATACGAGACAGCTAACCGTCACTACGCTCACGTAGACTGCCCGGGACACGCTGACTACGTAAAGAACATGGTAACTGGTGCTGCTCAGATGGACGGTGCTATCATCGTGGTAGCTGCAACTGACGGTCCCATGCCCCAGACTCGTGAGCACATCCTTCTCGCTCGTCAGGTAAACGTACCCCGTATCGTAGTGTTCCTCAACAAGTGCGACATGGTTGACGACGAAGAGATGTTCGAACTCGTCGAGATGGAAATGCGTGACCTTCTTTCTTCTTATGACTACGATGGTGACAACACACCTATCATCCGTGGTTCTGCACTCGGCGCACTCAACGGTGAGCCCCAGTGGGAAGACAAGGTTATGGAGCTCATGGAAGCAGTTGACACATGGATTCCCCTGCCTCCCCGTGATATCGATAAGCCTTTCCTTATGCCTGTTGAGGACGTGTTCTCAATCACAGGTCGTGGTACAGTTGCTACCGGCCGTATCGAGACAGGTATCGTGAAGGTGGGTGACGAAGTCCAGATCATGGGTCTTGGTGCTGACATGAAGTCAGTCGTTACCGGTGTCGAGATGTTCCGCAAGCTCCTCGATCAGGGCGAAGCTGGTGACAACGTCGGTCTCCTCCTCCGTGGTATCGACAAGAAGGACATCAAGCGTGGTATGGTAATCTGCCATCCTGGAGTCGTTAAGCCCCACAGCAAGTTCAAAGCTTCTGTATATATCCTCAAGAAGGAAGAAGGTGGCCGTCACACTCCGTTCCACAACCACTACCGTCCCCAGTTCTACATCCGTACACTTGACGTTACCGGCGAGATCACTCTCCCCGAAGGTGTAGAAATGGTAATGCCTGGTGACAACGTTGAGATCAACGTTGAGCTCATCAACCCCGTAGCTTGCGACAAGGGTCTCCGCTTCGCTATCCGCGAAGGTGGCCGCACAGTAGGCTCAGGTCAGATCACCGAAATCTACGAATAATCCGCCACAGCGATTATAAGTAACCATAAAAGAGAGATGGCTTCATGCCATCGGCAATAGGAGACATCTCTCTTTTATCACACACGGGAATAGCTCAGTCGGTAGAGCACTGGTCTCCAAAACCAGGTGTCGGGAGTTCGAGCCTCTCTTCCCGTGCCAAACACAACCACCAATGGCTAAACTTAAACTACTCAACGATATCGAGGAGTCTTATAACGAGCTTCGCTATAAGACTTCTTGGCCAACAAAAGGTCAGCTGATCAAGAGTGCTATTATCGTGTTGATAGCTTCCGTAATCATCGCGCTGATAATATTCTGCATGGATCAGGTGATTGACTATATCATGCACCTTATCTACGGCCTTGCCGAGTAATCAACACCTTTTCAACTTTTAGCGGTCACATCAATGTCTGAAGTAAAGCGTTCTTGGTATGTGCTTCGTGCCATATCCGGTAAGGAAGCCAAGGTCAAGGAGGTGCTGGATGCAGCCATCCGCAACACCGACCTCGGCAAACATGTATTTCAAGTCTTGATACCCACTGAAAAGGTGCTTACCGTGCGTAACGGTAAGAAGACGGTCAAGGAGCGTACCCTCTACAGCGGTTACGTTTTCGTGGAGTGCATGCTGACAGGCGAAGTCCTCGTCACGCTGCGCGATACGACTAACGTGATCGACTTTCTTCGTGGCAAAGGCAAGGATGCAAAGCCCGAGTCGCTGCGCGAGAGCGAGGTGAAGCGCATGCTTGGTATGGCTGATGAGCTCTCTCAGGGCGAAGTCGACGGTACCAATGACTTCATGGTCGGTGAGACTGTCAAGGTCAACTACGGTCCCTTCAACGGATTTACCGGAGTGATCGAGGAGGTCAACCGCGAGAAGCGTAAACTCAAGGTGATGGTCAAGATTTTTGGCCGTAAGACACCCCTGGAGTTGGATAATTCGCAAGTAGAGCGGGAGTAAAAGCCCCGCGGACACTGACGGGCCATCGTAGCCCCGCCCCCTCTAATTCGTCAGAGCGGCTTCCACTATGTGCTGCTGACATTAGAGATGCCATATTGAAACAATAAACGAGTGCCTGGCGCCTGCCGTCAGGGGGAGCTTCCAAAGCCCCGAGTCCTTGCTCTTATACGGGACCGCTTGCAGGTTACGCTGCGGGTCTGGCATCCAAGAGGCTTCGGACACTCGCAGCAGCACAGGCTGCTGAGTATGGTATCCCGACATGTGTTTCCGGACATCACGCTCCGGGAGATGATGAGAAGATGGAGCGAGGTGATTAGTGTGTCAAGAAGTGGACGCGTAAACGTTTGAACCGCAACCTCTAAACAACAACATTTAAAGAGTTAAACAAAAATGGCTAAAGAAATTGCTGGACAGATCAAATTACAGATCAAAGGCGGTGCTGCAAACCCCTCGCCCCCAGTAGGACCGGCTCTCGGTTCGAAGGGCATCAACATCATGGAGTTCTGCAAGCAGTTCAATGCCCGCACCCAGGACAAAGCCGGTAAGGTGCTCCCGGTAGTAATCACCTATTACACCGACAAGAGCTTTGACTTCATCGTCAAGACCCCCCCGGTAGCAGTTCAGCTCAAGGAAGTCGCAAAACTCAAGAGCGGCTCTGCTCAGCCTAACCGTAACAAGGTGGCTGAAATCACATGGGACCAGGTAAAGGCAATCGCTGAAGACAAGATGCCCGACTTGAACTGTTTCACAGTCGAATCGGCAATGCGCATGGTTGCCGGCACAGCCAGAAGCATGGGTATCACCGTAAAAGGAGCATTCCCTGAAAATAACTAATTAACTTCAATTGACACATGGGTAAACTGACTAAAAACCAGAAGATTGCTGCAGAGAAAATTGAAGCAGGGAAGGCTTATTCACTCGCCGAGGCATCAGCTAAGGTCAAGGAAGTGAATTACGCTAAGTTTGACGCTTCTGTCGACATCGACGTGCGTCTCGGCGTTGACCCCCGCAAGGCTAACCAGATGGTACGTGGCGTGGTGACCCTGCCCCACGGTACCGGCAAGCAGGTAAGAGTGCTTGTGCTCTGCAATGCAGATGCCGAGGCTGCCGCTAAGGCTGCCGGAGCTGATTATGTAGGCCTCGACGAATACATCGACAAGATCAAGGGCGGATGGACTGACATCGACGTCATCATCACCCAGCCCGCCATCATGGGTAAGATCGGTGCCCTGGGCCGTGTGCTCGGTCCTCGCGGCTTGATGCCTAACCCCAAGAGCGGCACTGTGACTGTCGACGTTGCCAAGGCAGTTGAGGAAGTCAAGAAGGGTAAGATCGACTTCAAGGTCGACAAGAACGGTATCGTGCACACTTCCATCGGCAAGGTGAGCTTCACTCCCGAGCAGATCGGCGACAACGCACGCGAGTTCATCAACACCCTGATCAAACTCAAACCGTCTGCTGCAAAAGGCACCTATATCAAGAGCATTTATCTTTCGAGCACTATGAGCCCGGGCGTCAAGATTGACACTAAGTCAGTCGATGAGTAATCTAACCTCTTAAAAATCCCGCAATCACGATGAAAAAGGAAGATAAAGGCATAATAATCGAGAAAATCACCCAGACCATCAAGGAGTACAGCTGCTTCTACCTCGTGGAGACAGCCGGCCTTGACGCTGAAAAGACCTCAGCTCTGCGTCGTGCCTGTGCCAAGGCTGACATCAAGCTGATGGTGGTCAAGAACACCCTCCTTCACAAGGCACTCGAGAACATGGAGGAAGACTACTCAGAGCTTTACCCCGCTCTCAAGGAGTCAACCTCTCTGATGTGTGCCAATGTAGGCAACGCTCCCGCCAAGCTGCTCAAGGACTTCATCAAGAAGGACGACGTGCTGCCCAAGCTCAAGGCTGCCTACGTAGAGGAAACAGTCTATCTGGGTGCTGACCAGCTTGATGCTCTCGCAGCTATCAAGAGCAAGAACGAGCTTATCGCCGACGTTGTGGCTCTGCTCCAGTCTCCTGCCAAGAATGTCGTTTCGGCACTCACCTCAGGCGGCACCAAGCTCCACGGCATCCTCGAGACCCTCTCGAAGAAAGAAGGCTGATACGCGTAGTTTCCACAGCCGCTCCGAGTGGCTGGCTGGAGGCTCCTTATACCTCTCTCCGTCTATCTCAATCACTTCAATACAAAAACTTTCAAAAAACAATACTAAAATGGCAGATTTAAAAGCTTTTGCAGAACAACTCGTTTCTCTCACAGTGAAGGAAGTAAACGAACTCGCTCAGATCCTCAAGGACGAGTATGGCATCGAACCCGCAGCTGCAGCTGTAGCAGTAGCAGCAGGTCCCGCAGCTGGCGCAGCAGCCGCTGAGGAGAAGACTTCTTTTGACGTTGTCCTCAAGAACGCAGGTGCTGGCAAGCTCGCTGTTGTGAAGCTCGTTAAGGAACTCACAGGTCTCGGCCTCAAGGAGGCTAAGGAGATGGTTGACGGCGCTCCCAGCGTAGTGAAGGAAGGCGTTGCCAAGGCTGATGCAGAAGGCATCAAGAAGCAGCTCGAAGAAGCAGGCGCTGAAGTTGAGCTTAAATAATACGCCTGATATTCAGGACGTTAGGTTAAGAAACCCCTTTATGGGTGTTTCTTAACCTTTCGTGTCATTATTAACGTCGATGACACGTCCCACAGATTAAGCGAGCTCTTCTCTTTCAGTTCTCCAAGTTTTTTCATATCATGCCGCATGGAGCCGGTCCACATGAGTGACGGGGGCTCTGCGGCGATTTAACTCACATAGATGTCAGCACAATTAGACAAACCCCGTGTAAACTTCGCGTCGGTTAAGAATCCTCTCCCTTATCCCGACTTCTTGGAGGTGCAGCTCAAATCCTTCCAGGACTTCCTGCAGCTTGACACTCCTCCCGAAAAACGCAACAACGAGGGGCTTTTCAAAGTATTTGCCGAGAACTTCCCGATTGCCGACACTCGTAACAATTTCGTACTGGAATTTCTCGACTATTACGTCGATCCCCCACGTTACACTATAGCTGAATGCCTTGAGCGCGGCTTGACCTACTCGGTGCCCCTCAAAGCCAAGCTCAAACTGTACTGTACCGACCCTGACCACGAGGACTTCGCCACTGTGATTCAGGATGTCTATCTGGGTCAAATACCTTATATGACCGATAAGGGCACTTTCGTCATCAACGGTGCCGAGCGCGTCGTCGTGTCGCAGCTCCACCGCTCGCCGGGTGTCTTCTTCGGCCAGTCAACCCATGCCAATGGCACCAAGCTCTACTCTGCGCGTATCATCCCGTTCCGCGGCAGCTGGATAGAGTTTGCCACTGACATCAACAATGTCATGTACGCCTACATCGACCGTAAGAAGAAATTGCCCGTGACCACCCTGTTACGTGCCATCGGTCTGGAAAGCGACAAGGACATCATCGAAAAATTCGGTCTCGCCGAGGAGGTCAAGGTCAACAAGACAAACCTCAAGAAGGCTCTCGGACGCAAGCTTGCTGCCCGTGTGCTCAAAACCCGTATCGAGGATTTCGCCGACGAGGATACCGGCGAAGTGGTATCGATCGAGCGTAACGAGATGATTCTCGACCGCGAGACTGTGCTCGAAGAGGAGCACATCCAGGAAATACTCGACTCAGGCGTGCAGACCCTCCTGCTCCATAAGGAGGACGCCGGCACTACTGACTACTCTATAATATTCAACACGCTTCAGAAGGATACGACCAACAGCGAAATCGAGGCTATCCAGTACATCTACCGACAGCTCCGCAACGCCGAGCCGCCGGACGATGCCAGCGCGCGCGAAGTCATCACCAACCTCTTCTTCTCGGAGAAGCGTTATGACCTCGGCGAGGTAGGCCGCTACCGTATCAACAAGAAGCTCGGTCTTGACACTCCCATGGATGTCAAGGTCCTCACACGCGAGGACATCGTCTCGATCATCAAGCACCTTATCGAGCTTATCAACTCCAAGGCTGATGTGGACGATATCGACCACCTGAGCAACCGCCGCGTCCGCACTGTCGGAGAGCAGCTCTACAACCAGTTTGCCATGGGTCTCGCCCGCATGTCGCGCACCATCCGTGAGCGCATGAACGTGCGTGACAACGAGGTGTTCACACCCATCGACCTTATCAACGCCAAGACCATCTCGAGCGTTATCAATACATTCTTCGGCACCAATGCTCTGAGCCAGTTCATGGACCAGACCAACCCGCTTGCCGAGATCACACACAAGCGCCGTATGTCGGCACTCGGTCCTGGCGGTCTGACACGTGAGCGCGCCGGCTTCGAGGTGCGTGACGTGCACTATACCCACTATGGCCGTCTCTGCCCGATCGAGACCCCTGAAGGTCCTAACATCGGTCTGATTTCGTCGCTCTGTGTATATGCCAAGATCAATGACCTCGGCTTCATCGAGACCCCCTACCGCGAGGTCAAGGATGCCAAGGTCAACCTTAAGAACGACAAGGTAGTCTACCTGACCGCCGAGGTAGAGGAGGGCAAGGTCATCGCCCAGGGCAACGCTCCGCTCAATGCTGACGGCTCTTTCGTGCGTGACCGCGTCAAGGCGCGTCTTGATGCCGACTTCCCGGTGGTAGCACCCGAGGAAGTGGAGCTGATGGACGTATCCCCCACACAGATTGCCTCTATCGCCGCTTCGCTCATCCCGTTCCTCGAGCATGACGACGCCAACCGTGCGCTCATGGGATCTAACATGATGCGCCAGGCTGTGCCTCTGATGCGCAGCGAGGCTCCTATCGTGGGTACCGGCATCGAGGGTCAGCTGATCCGCGACTCCCGCACCCAGATCATGGCTGAGGGCGACGGTGTCATCGAGTTTGTCGATGCCAGCGTAATCAAGATCCGCTATGACCGCACCGCCGACGAGGAGTTTGTGGCGTTTGAGGACGCTCTCAAGGAGTACCACCTCCCCAAATTCCGCAAGACCAACCAGAGCACCACTATCGACCTGCGCCCCATATGCAGCAAGGGTCAGCGCGTCAAGAAGGGCGACATCCTCACCGAGGGTTACTCTACCGAAAACGGCGAGCTCGCTCTCGGCCGCAACCTCAAGGTGGCATTCATGCCCTGGAAGGGTTACAACTATGAGGACGCCATCGTGCTCAACGAACGCGTGGTGCGTGAGGACATCCTGACCTCTGTCCACGTCGACGAGTACTCGCTCGAAGTGCGCGAGACCAAGCGAGGCATGGAAGAACTTACCAGCGATATCCCCAATGTCAGCGAGGACGCCACCAAGGACCTCGACGAGCGCGGTATCATCCGCGTCGGCGCACACGTGGTGCCCGGTGACATCATGATAGGCAAGATCACCCCCAAGGGCGAGAGCGACCCCACTCCTGAGGAAAAACTGCTCCGCGCCATCTTCGGCGACAAAGCCGGTGATGTCAAGGACGCATCTCTCAAGGCATCTCCCTCACTCAAGGGCGTGGTCATCGGCACGAACCTCTTCAGCCGTGCCACCAAGAAGAAAAAGTCAAAGAGCGCCAACGCTCAGCTGCCCCAGCTCGACGAGGAGTATGAAAAGCGTCTCGACGAGCTCAAGGATGTGCTCGTGAGCAAGCTCACCACCCTGACCAAGGATCTCACCTCGGCAGGCGTGAAGGATTATCTCGGCACCGACATCATACCCCAGGGCTCCAAGTTTGCCGCTTCGACTCTGCGTGACATCGAGTATGACACCGTCAACCTGAGCAACTGGACCGACGACGCCCACAAGAACGACCTCATACGCGCTACCATAGTCAACTATCTGCGCAAGAGCAAGGAAATCGACGCCGAGCTTCGCCGCAAGAAGTTTGACATCTCCATAGGCGACGAGCTCCCCTCGGGCATCATGCAGATGGCTAAGGTCTACGTAGCCAAGAAGCGTAAGATCAGCGTGGGTGACAAGATGGCAGGCCGTCACGGTAACAAGGGTATCGTGTCGCGCATCGTGCGCCAGGAGGATATGCCGTTCCTGGCTGACGGTACTCCCGTCGACATCGTGCTCAACCCTCTGGGTGTGCCTTCGCGTATGAACCTCGGTCAGATTTTCGAGACCGTGCTCGGATGGGCAGGTCGCGAGCTGGGCGAGAAGTTCGCCACCCCGATTTTCGACGGTGCGTCGCTCGACGACCTCAACGAGTGGACCGACAAGGCTGGACTCCCCCGTTACGGCAAGACCTACCTCTATGACGGAGGCACAGGCGACCGTTTCGACCAGCCCGCCACCGTGGGCGTCATCTACATGCTTAAGCTCGGCCACATGGTCGAGGACAAGATGCATGCCCGCTCCATCGGTCCGTACTCTCTGATCACTCAGCAGCCTCTCGGCGGTAAAGCCCAGTTTGGTGGACAGCGCTTCGGTGAGATGGAAGTCTGGGCGCTCGAAGCATTCGGCGCCAGCCACATCCTCCAGGAGATTCTCACCATCAAGTCTGACGATGTCACCGGCCGCAGCAAGGCTTATGAGGCTATCGTCAAGGGTGATCCGATGCCACCGGCAGGCATACCAGAGTCGCTCAATGTGCTTCTGCACGAGCTCCGCGGCTTAGGTCTGAGCATCAACCTCGAGAACTGATCCTTTACTAACCATACCTTTCACATTCTCTCCCACATAATATAAAATGGCTTTTCGTAAAGACAACAAGATAAAAACCGGATTCTCCAAGATTTCCATCGGGCTCGCTTCGCCCGAGGAAATCCTCGAGAAGTCAAGCGGTGAGGTACTCAAACCCGAGACCATCAACTACCGCACATACAAGCCTGAGCGCGACGGCCTCTTCTGCGAGCGCATCTTCGGTCCTGTCAAGGACTACGAGTGCCACTGCGGCAAGTACAAGCGCATCCGTTACAAAGGCATCGTCTGCGACCGATGCGGTGTGGAGGTGACCGAGAAGAAGGTGCGCCGCGAACGCATGGGTCACATCAAGCTCGTGGTGCCTGTGGCTCACATCTGGTACTTCCGTTCGCTCCCCAACAAGATCGGCTACCTGCTCGGACTCCCCTCCAAGAAGCTCGACCAGGTCATCTACTACGAGCGTTACATCGTCATCAACCCCGGTCCCTTCGGTCCCGAGGGCACTGGCGAGCTGGAGCGTCTCGACCTGCTGACCGAGGAGGAATACTTCTCGTTTGTCGACAAACTCCCTGCCGGCAACCAGCTTCTCGAGGACACCGACCCCAACAAGTTCATCGCCAAGATGGGTGCCGAGGCTGTCTATGACCTCCTCAAAGGTCTCGACCTCGACTCGCTCAGCTACGCTCTGCGCCACCAGGCTGACAATGACGGCTCGCAGCAGCGCAAGACCGAGGCTCTCAAGCGTCTGCAGGTGGTGGAATCTTTCCGCGCCTCGCGCCACCGCAACAAGCCCGAGTGGATGATACTCCAGGCTGTGCCTGTCATCCCGCCGGAGCTGCGTCCCCTCGTGCCTCTCGACGGCGGCCGCTTCGCCACATCCGACCTTAACGACCTCTACCGTCGTGTCATCATACGTAACAACCGTCTCAAGCGACTCATCGAAATCAAGGCTCCCGAAGTCATCCTCCGCAACGAGAAGCGTATGCTTCAGGAAGCCGTGGACTCGCTGCTTGACAACTCGCGCAAGTCGTCGGCTGTCAAGACCGAGGCTAACCGTCCGCTCAAGTCGCTCTCCGACAGCCTCAAGGGCAAGCAGGGACGCTTCCGTCAGAACCTTCTCGGTAAGCGTGTCGACTACTCCGCACGTTCGGTCATCGTCGTAGGTCCGGAGCTGAAGATGCACGAGTGCGGCATCCCCAAGAACATGGCTGCCGAGCTCTACAAGCCCTTCATCATCCGCAAGCTCATCGAGCGCGGCATCGTCAAGACTGTCAAGTCAGCCAAGAAGATTGTCGACCGCAAGGAGCCTGTCGTATGGGACATCCTCGAGTACGTCATGAAGGGTCACCCCGTGCTGCTCAACCGTGCCCCGACACTTCACCGTCTCGGCATCCAGGCATTCCAGCCCAAGATGATCGAGGGCAAGGCTATCCAGCTCCACCCGCTCGCATGTACGGCGTTCAACGCCGACTTCGACGGTGACCAGATGGCTGTGCACCTCCCTCTCGGCAACGAGGCTGTCCTCGAAGCCCAGATGCTCATGCTCGGTGCGCATAACATCCTCAACCCCGCCAACGGTGCGCCTATCACCGTGCCCTCGCAGGACATGGTGCTCGGTCTTTATTACATCACCAAGCTCCGCAAGGGCGACAAGGGCGAAGGTCTGAAATTCTACGGTCCCGAAGAGGCTGAAATCGCATATAACGAGGGTCGCGTCACCCTCCACGCTCCCGTGAGCGTGATGGTCGACGACGTTGACGACAAGGGCAACCCCATCCGTCACCTCGTGGAGAACACTTCCGTAGGTCGTGTCCTCGTCAACCAGTACGTGCCCAAGGAGATCGGCTACGTCAACGAGATTCTCTCCAAGAAGTCGCTGCGTAACATCATCTCGCGCGTAATCAAGAAGTGCGGTATCCCCCGCTCAGCCCAGTTCCTTGACGACATCAAGAACCTCGGCTACCGCATGGCGTTCCAGGGCGGTCTGTCGTTCAACCTCGGCGATGTGATTATCCCCAAGGAGAAGGAGCAGTACGTACAGGAAGGCTACGAGCAGGTACAGGAGGTGATGAACAACTACTCTATGGGCTTCATCACCAACAACGAACGCTACAACCAGATCATCGATATCTGGACGCACGTCAACTCCCGTCTTGCCGACACGCTGATGAAGCAGATTTCTGCCGATCAGCAGGGCTTCAACCCTGTCTACATGATGCTTGACTCGGGTGCCCGTGGTTCTAAGGACCAGATCCGTCAGCTCTCAGGCATGCGTGGTCTTATGGCTAAGCCGCAGAAGAGCGGTGCCGAGGGCGGTCAGATCATCGAGAACCCGATTCTTGCCAACTTCAAGGAGGGTCTGTCGGTGCTCGAGTACTTCATCTCTACCCACGGTGCCCGCAAGGGTCTTGCGGATACCGCTTTGAAGACTGCCGACGCCGGTTACCTGACACGCCGTCTGGTCGACGTTGCCCACGATGTGATCATCAACGAGGAAGACTGCGGCACTCTCCGCGGACTCGTATGCACCGAGATCAAGAACAATGACGAGGTAGTCGCTTCGCTCGGCGAGCGCATCCTCGGCCGTGTCAGCGTCCATGACATCATCGACCCCACCACGGGCGAGATCATCGTGCATGCCGGCGAGGAAATCAACGACGAGGCTGCCGACCGCATCAACGCTTCGCCCATCGAGTCTGTGGAAATCCGCTCGGTGCTCACCTGCGAAAGCAAGAAGGGTGTCTGCGCCAAGTGCTACGGACGTAACCTTGCCAACAACCGTCTCGTGCAGAAGGGTGAGGCTGTCGGCGTGATCGCAGCGCAGTCAATCGGCGAGCCTGGTACTCAGCTGACTCTGCGTACATTCCACGTCGGTGGTGTCGCCAGCAACATCGCTGCTGTGTCATCACACACCTCCCGTTATGACGGTACTCTCGAGATCGACGAGCTCCGCACCGTCAAGACCGACGAGAAGGATGCCAACGGACGCAACATCGAGGTGGTCATCGGCCGTCTCGCCGAGATGCGCATCATGGATCCCAAGACCAAGATGATGCTCACATCCGCCAACATCCCCTACGGTTCGAAGCTCTATTTCGACAACGGTGCTTCCGTCAAGAAGGGCGACGTCATCGTGGAGTGGGACCCCTTCAACGCGGTCATCGTCAGCGAGGCTGGCGGCAAGCTCCAGTACAAGGACCTTATCGAGAATGTCACCTACCGCGTAGATGCCGACGAACAGTCGGGTCTCCGCGAGAAGATCATCATAGAGTCTAAGGACCGTAACCGTGTCCCCGAAGCCAATATCGTGGATGCCAACGGTCAGGTCATCAAGACCTACGCGCTCCCTGTGGGTGCCCACCTGATGAAGGAGGAGGGCGACGAGATCAAGCCCGGCGACATCTTCGTCAAGATACCTCGCGCCTCCGGTTCTGCCGGTGACATCACGGGCGGTCTGCCACGAGTTACCGAGCTGTTTGAGGCTCGCAACCCGTCAAATCCCGCCATCGTCAGCGAAATCGACGGCGAGGTCACCTTCGGACGCGTCAAGCGCGGTAACCGCGAGATTTCTGTGCGCTCTAAGCTCGGTGAGGTCAAGACCTACCTCGTGCCCCTGTCCAAGCAGATTCTCGTGCAGGAAAACGACTACGTACGTGCCGGCACACCGCTCTCCGACGGTGCCATCACACCCCAGGACATCCTCAACATCATGGGTCCGACGGCTGTGCAGGAATACATCGTCAACGAGGTGCAGGACGTGTACCGCATGCAGGGCGTGAAGATCAACGACAAGCACTTCGAGGTGATCGTGCGCCAGATGATGCGCAAGGTCAACATCCTCGACCCGGGCGACACCATGTTCCTCGAACAGCAGATTGTCGACAAGCGCGCCTTCATGGAGGAGAACGACCGCATCTGGGGCAAGAAGGTTGTGACCGATGCCGGCGACAGCGAAAACGTCAAGCCCGGCCAGATCATCACCGCCCGCAAGCTCCGCGACGAGAACTCGGCTCTAAAGCGCCGTGACCTCAAGCTCGTGGAGGTGCGTGACGCACTCCCTGCCACATCGGAGCAGATTCTCCAGGGCATCACACGTGCCGCCCTCCAGACCACCAGCTTCATGTCGGCTGCATCGTTCCAGGAAACCACCAAGGTGCTCAACGAAGCCGCCATCAACGGCAAGGTCGACAACCTTGAGGGCATGAAGGAAAATGTCATCTGCGGTCACCTTATCCCCGCAGGTACAGGCCTCCGCGAATACGAGCGCATCGTAGTCAGCGGCAAGGACGACATCGACGACTTCTTCGACGCCACCACCCCCGACGTAGTCGACGTGGACCACGAAGTAGTCATGGACTAACCCGCTTTTTAGCTGTAATCCCGCATAGAGGGGGCGCACCATCCTATGGTGCGCCCCCTCGTGCGTCATACCCCACGCCAGCGCGGACGCGGACATGCCATGGCATGTCCCTACATGAGATGGGAGTAATCGTAGGGTCGCGACCTGTCGCGACCGTTTGTGGCGAATGTCGGTATCCGCGTAGGGTCGCGACAGGTCGCGACCCTACGCGGGGTGGCTGCGTTGTCAGCTCGGGGTGTTAACCCCGAAGGGAGTAGTAGCCACATGCAAGCAAACCGTCAGGTTTGTGAAGCTTGTGGAAAACGGATGGGAAGGAAATCCGGCGGTGTAACTGCCGGGGCAAGCCGTCTGTGATTATGCCCCGGCAGCTAACGCCGCCGGTATATGGTGGTATGATTTTAACCCACAAGCTTCACAAACCTGACGGTTTGCTTGCATGTGGCTACATCTCCCGTCGCGGCTACGCCGCGTCAGTTCTGCGTTTTATTTGTAGGGACATGCCGCAATGCTGTCTAAGCATGGTCAGTGAATCCAATATAGGAGGTACGTCTCCGACGTACCTATCCGCATCAGAGCTTTAAATGACAGCATTGGGCCATCTGTGGCATGTCCGGCCGCCTCGCGATGGATTCGAGCGGGGGTTGCGGGGGCAAAATGGGGGCTTGTGGATGGGGTTTGCGAAATTATAACTAAAAGGGGTGTGTGAATTAACATAATTTAGCAAATGGGGGGGGGTAATTTATGAATATTTAGTACATTTGCACACTGCATAAATTGCTGTCTGAAGAAATCTTGTGGGGCGGAAATTCACTTGGACCAAATGATTCTCACACACATAGGAGTTAACAAGATTTGAAAGTAAAGACTACTCCCCGGCAGGCATAGCACGGCATTATACAGGATGGCAGGGCATCCCCCCATGCCGACAGGACAAACCAATTGTAATCCATCGAAACAACAAACACAAAATTAACCAAATAACTAACACAAAAACCAATTCATTATGAAGAAATTTCTCACGTTCTTCGCTATGCTTTGCGCTCTGCTTGGTTTTTCCGTGCCAGTTACTGCTGATACGTATTATATTAAAGGCGGTGACGATTGGACTAATGGTACGGAGCTGAAACGAGAGGGGAGCACAACTGTGTACTCTTGCACGATGGCTATGCCTGCGAATGCACAGTTTAAGGTATATAATTCCACATTGAATAGATGGTGGGGTTATGGGAATGACAATGATACGTGGACTATCTCCTCTTTCCCTGCTACAAAGCAAATCTGGTGTGACACCTCCAACGATTCGGGAGGAACAATTAAGATTACTCCTGCCGGTACATACAAATTCTCTTTTGATACCAATGGAAATAATCTAACCGTGTCAAAGTCAGCGACTACTCCCTACATCTATATTGACGGAGCATCGCGGCCTTTCACTAAAAGCGGTAGCGATTGGGTTTACACGGTGGACGCTTCTACAGTTACAAAGGAGTTCCGTGTGCAGAATGCCGATAATTCTTCTGCTCTTGGCTCGAATCTTTCAAATGTGGCAATATGCCCTAATGGAACTGCTTCTAATGGGGTAAAATACACTGCAACGTATAATGGAACATGGGCTGTGCCTGAGAGTGCTCTTGGTTTGCCGATAACTGCTGAAGTTTATGGAAACTATTCGGGCAGAATTACGCTTTCTAACGGATCTTATACAATCAAGTTAAGTTCAGATTTAAAGGAAATAACTTTTTCTAAAAACGGTCCTGTCAAGCCGGCTACTCCTGTGCTGCCCGCGGCTGCTACCTCTAACAAGGTGACTATCCCGTCGGTAAGCGGTGCTACGGTCTACTATACGTTTGACGCTTCGCTCAAGGACGACCCCAGCACTGCCACATGGACCGAATACACCGGTCCGATCGACCTCAATGCCGCCAACGTGACCATATATGCACGCGCCCTCGGCAACGGTGACGGCGGTCTCTGGTCCGATCTCGCCCAGCAGTCGTACACCTACGGCATGCCCGTGCCCACTATCTCTATAAGCAACGACGGCACCGTGACGATATCGGTAAGCTCTACCGTCAGCGACGGCAAACTCATGTATGGCTTCTCTAACTCAGCCATCAACCAGCTTTATACCGCTTCGTTCAAGGCATCGGAGGGACAGACCATCTATGCGCAGTACACCTCTGTCATCTTCGGCAACTCTGAGGTCGCATCTGCCACCTACGCCGGTGCCCGCACTGTCAAGGAGATTACTCTCTATACCCGTGACGATATCAAGAACGGCAATTCCGGACGTGGCACCGCCACTGCTGCCGGTGCCGACGGCATATGGAAAGTCGCATCGGTAAGCATCCCCTCGGGTGCCAATTCGACTTACTGGAACTCGACCCTGTCGGTCAAGGTGACCTATTCGGACAATACTTACGCATGGTACAGCACCACTCAGAACACTGAGGTCAACACCATCCAGGCAAACGGATGGAAGAACACATTTGTCCGTTCTACCTGGCCTGTCAGTAGCACTGCCAACTGCGGCTTCTTCGTGGAGAACTCCGGCGGCAAGACTGTCACCGTCTACGCCCGCTTCATCGGCGATGACCTCCAGATCAGCGCGGTGATGCCATACAATAATTTGACCATGAGCTCGACACCCAAAGTGGCTGGTTGGGCTGTAGGTACTACAACCAGTTCCGGTGAGACCTGGTCAAAGTGGGTTGACTTCACCAAAATGTCAGATAGCCCCAAGAGCTACGAATACGAGTTTGAAGCCTCGGGCGCCAATGCTTATTTCATGCTTGACATCAATGGCTCGAAGTATCAGCCAGCCAATGGCTCCATATCGCTTGCCGATGGCTCTACATATGTATTCGCTGAGAAAACTGCAGGGCAGACTAACCAGTGTACTCTCTCAGGGCTGACTTCCGGCACGCGCTATGTGATGACCTTGACCGAGACCGAGATGGGTCTGCGTCTGAGCATCACCGAGGCTGGTGTGCCCAAGCCCGTGTTTGTGCGCGCTGCAGAGAGCAACGTCGTGACCGTCAATGTGCCCGACGGATGCACACTCCATTACACCGTCAACGGTGGCGCGGAGCAGACTGCCACTTCTCGAGTGACCCTGACCATCCCCACCGATGGCATGACTGTCAGCGCATATTTCACCAAGGACGGTGAGACTGGCGAGACTGTCAACGGCTCGTTTGACTACTATACCGCACCGCAGCGTTGGGCATCCAAGGAGTGGAGTCTCAGCGATGATGTCATCATGCCCCGCGGCTCTGTCAAGTACTTCTACATGTCACGCTACCAGAATGACGACCGCGTGTCGCCCGAATGGGAGCTTGTCAAGAACGGTAATACCTACACACTTGACTACTTCATGTGTATCCCTGCTGCCGAGTTCCGTCTGCGCCGTATCGCCAAGAATAACAACGGCACAATCACCTACCGCGACTTCGGCCTTGACGCTATCGAGAAGATCACCCCGGCATCGATCGGTGCTACCGCCGCTTCTGTGGGCACAGCTGACGCTCCCAAGACGGTGACCAAGAACTATGCCGTCTATGGCGGCTCTAACGGCAACAAGTCCAGAGGTTATGCCTGGGATCTCGGCTACTCTCTGGTGTCAGTGAAGATAACCGACACGACCGACGGCAACAATGCCTATGGTAACAATACTCTCCAGATGACTCTGTCGGTGGACTTCTCACATCCCTCTACCGCCAATGTCGCTCCTATCAAGGGTATGCCTTATATCGCCCTGACTGGTTCGAAACTACAGATTCCTACTATCGCAGGTCAGAACATCAAGCATGCCACCGAACTTCCCGACGGATACAGCAACGCGTTTACCAACGCCTGGATCCAGTATGACGAGGATTCCAATATGCTCGTCTACGGTGACAATGTGACCGGTAAGGACTACTATTCTGGCGGCTCTTATCATAAGCCCGAAAATGGCGCTGTGATGAACTCTACCATTCTTCCTCCCCGCTACCCGATCTGGTTCAAACTCGTGGACGAGGAGGGTAATGAGTCCAATGTGACATCCAACAAGACCATCCTCAAGTACAAGGGTCAGGAGACACGCAAGTTCAAGACTCCTAACGGCACATCTACCAACGACAATGTGAAGTTTGCGGTCTATGCCCTCAACGATATGGAGATGTCGGGTCTGTTCAAGATCTATTCAGGCTACGGCGGCTTCCGTTATGGTGACGTTGAAAACGGTCTGTCGCTCCACAGCAACTGGGGTGTCGGACATCAGCCCCAGGATAAGCCTTACGATTACTCCACCATCCCCTCTGGAGTGGCGATGCCTCTCAACGGCGGCGGTCCCAAGACCAAGGCTGACGGCACAGCTGATCGTGACCCGGCTAACACCACCAGCGAAGGCTACGGCAACGAGGACAACTATGCCGGCCGTTACTTCGGTTTCGACAAGCGCACATACGTGTCGGAGCTTAACTTCTACTACGCGCTCGAGCCTGATACATGGGTTCCTGCAAATGTAGAGGTGATAAACACCAATCCGCTCGTAGGCGGAGGCGGCGATGATGAAAACTACAACTCCCATCATGCCGATGACGCTACGATGAATATCAACAATCCCACCAACGACGGACGTAACTACTCATGGTTCCGCTTTGTCTACACCGGTCTTTTCGGTAAGATAGACCTTAAGAAGGAGGGATTCAACACAGGACGAGTGACATGGGGTATCAATGACAAGAAGGAGGCTACCGATGATAAGATCCTCAACTATCAGGTGACATTCTATCAGGTCGACACCAATGCTCCCCAGGGTCAGGCAAATCCTGGCACAGAGAAGACCGTTGTGCCCAAGCAGGCTCCTGCCAATGAGAAGTATGTCGAGACGGCATTCGAACTTGAGCCGGATCTCGAGCCCGGATGGTATGAAGCCAAGCTTGAATACTGGGTGGATACCTTCGACGAGGACGGCAATGCTCTGCCTAACCAGCATAAAGTGGCATATTCAACCCGTATACTGATCTTCAAGATGTCGGCTGCCGATATCGTGGCAAAGCAGCGTGTGACCCAAGCCGCCGACGGTGTCCGTGTCTACCACCCCGTCATCGATGTGACCCCCGATGCTTCATCATCGATCAAGGCGCTCAATGCTGATACCGATGTCAAGACTGTATATGCCACCATCACCATCGACGGCATCAGTAACAATGCTGTCACCCGTATCGTCGACATGGACGGCAATGACTTCCCCAACTACGGCTCCGGTGCCGAGGGCATGACTGTAGAGTACAAGCGTGATGACCGTCAGGCTATCGTGCACTATCCCGAGGGATTCTTCACCTCGCGCACACAGATGCCCGATATGCGTTTCGCAGTGCGTAATGCTGCCATCGATGCGCGTACTGACTTCTCTATGACCATCGCGTCAAGCGAAGGTCTGGGAGCTACATCGACCGACAATGCCACGGTGTATATGCCTGCTGGGGTTCTCTACGGCAAGCTCGTGCCGCAGGCTGTCGAGAGCGATATCAATCCTGATGTAGAGTTTAACGCTCTCGGCGTGACTAACCAGGATGACCTGCCCGAAGGCGAGGCTCGTGACGGCTACGCCCGTATCCGTTACGTCGACAAGAACAACAATGACGATCCCTGCTATATAGGCACTATGGGAGGCACTTCTGTGATGGCTGAAATCAAGTACATCGCCAACGATGGCACTGAGAAGGTGCTCTTCGGCGGTGAGAAACTTGACATGCGTCTCAATCCCGATGACGACAACGCTGTCTATACCGCTAAGCGTCTGAAGATAGCCGGTATCCCCTACGAGACCGAGACAGCAACAGATGCTGCCGGCGAGACCATCAGCGTCCGCAAGGACCAGACTGCCAAGTTCAGCGTACAGCTGACCTACACCATCTCAGGTTATGATCCGTTTGTCTCTCGTCTGAAGGAGACCACCCTTACTTACAATGCCGAGGAGCTTACCTCGCCCCGTAAGGGTCTTGCCGACATCAAGACTAAGGATGACCTGCGCGGAGCAACCTCTGCCGATGGCAAGACTGTCGCAACTGACGTGACTGCTATCAACGAGTCGTTCGTTGAGAACTACGGCGGTCTGATCACCAATATCGAAGATGCCCATGTGGCTCTCCAGGCTGTGCCCAAACATGAAAAGCTCATAGGCTATGACAGCTTCGACAAGTGGTATATGGACCACGGCGACAAGTATGAGGACGAGAAGGCTACGCCTAACCCCCACAGCCCCGCCAAGCGCCGCGCCATAGGTCATACCGATCTCACCGGTACCACTACCTTTGCTGCGCCAGAGGAGGTGCATCCGCTGCTGCGTGAAGACGGTGCACCTGTCAAGGTTGCTTCTGACTTCCAGAACACTACCACCGTCAACAATGCCTGGTGGAACAGCGCAGCCTCTGTAGCTCCTGTATTCCATAAGTCTGACCATATCAAGGGCGATTTCGTCCGTGACAGTAAGGGCAACATTACCGGCTGGACATCTGAGAGCAAAATCCAGAAACCCGCACAGCATCGCGAATACTGGGCTGGTGTCATGGCTGGCAATAACAAGGCTTACAAGGAAAATGTATGGAACAACGGTATCATCGAGCGCGAAAACGGTGTCTCAGTGGATATCCGCGATCCCAAGCATGGCTACTACGACATGGCAAGCCACTTCGCTTCGGTTACCGATGAAAGTGGAGCAGAGAAGGAGGTACGCTCAGCATACCATCTCGGCGAGATGCCTCTCAACGCCAACGATGTCATGGCTCTCTATGGCAACAGTGAGGATCCCCACGGTGTCGCTTCGTACCTCGGCGAGTATGCTGCTCTGCGCAGTGTGGTGCTGCCCATCCACGAGCAGATGAGCGAGGAGATAGCCAAGGCTAAGTTCACTGACTGCAAGGCTTCAGTGACTATCGACGGAGTCACCTATAAACTCGACTACCCCGCAGATGAGCCTTGGAACTACGGCAATACATGGAAGACCCGCGCGGAGCTTGCATTCAACTCCTCTAATGCTGCCGGTCTTGCTGGCAAGTCACCTGCCGAGGCTATCTTCGCTAAGGCTAACAACCATATGGTATTCAAGGTCAACCACGTCAACCACGAGTCATGGTTCGTGCCCAACGGCATACCCCAGGGTGCTCCCAAGACCTACTCGCTGTGGGAAGCCTTCAAGGGTACAAGATTTGGTAGCGTCGCATTTAACGACCTAACTACCGACAAGCAGAAGGATGACTACATCATGAGCGTGATTCGCATGGAGCTTGATGACTACTGCCCGCTGGCTTATGATGTGCGTTACACCTATCCGTTCCTGACCACTGAGAAGGTTACCGCCGAGAATTATAACAACGCCAAGACACGTGCTGCCGCCACTGAGGACTTCAACCGCATCAACAACATGCTTGCGGCTGTGACACCTGGAGAGGTGACCCCTGTGGCTGCCCGTGATACCGGCCGTGTACCTTTCTTCAGCAACATGACCACAAGTCCCGAAGATGTGGTGCCCACCGCCATCAGCGATGTCAACGATGACATCCGCGGCAACGGGTTCAGCATCGTCTACAACCGCGCTGCCGGCACAGTGACTGTTACTGCCGAAGGTGACCGCCAGCTCAAGGACGCAGCCGTGTATGACGCCACAGGTGCCTCCCTCATTACCGGTACTTCTGCTGACCGCATCAGCGATCAGATCATCGTGCTCGATGTGCGCAACATCGCCCGCGGTGCCTACGTGGTAAGCACCAACCTCGGTGGTGCCAAGTTCATGAAATAATTAACTATGGCAAGTGAATATAATCCCCATATAATAATTATTTAGCACAGGATTGTAATGCCGGCGGGATACGTTCCCATTCCCCGCCGGACATTACTCCCGGCGCGGGGGCTGTCGTGATGACAGCCCCCGCGTTGCGTTTTGTCGGGAGGGTGGGTAAAGAAAAAGTCCTTAAGGTCTTTAGGGACCTTAAGGACTTTAAGGACTTTAATGGCATGTCCGCCGCAATGGGGTGTGCGTTGATAGGGTCTTATAATTCGTATAAATCTTATAAGTCGGATGAGATTTATAAGAATTATACGAATTATACGAATTATGCTGTGGCGGCGGAGCGTCAGCGCCGGGTGAGGTGCTTGTGGAGGGT
>ERZ894194.125-NODE-125-length-67694-cov-22.731117_pt1 | contig 67694 bp, 54 predicted proteins | sample MGYA00380283_ERZ894194 | MGnify/ENA primary metagenome ERZ894194 (study PRJEB32331, sample SAMN06328448) | human gut metagenome | biome: human gut microbiome; feature: stool | host: Homo sapiens | collected 2013-02-13 ... | reverse complement strand
TATTGGATATGGAGACGATTCCCATTTTGCACAAATACTTTATGTTTTACCTATAGATAAACCAGCATATGAAGGAATGATATCCTCCAGATGCTGGTTTATGGTGTTAGTTTGATGATTATCGGGCTAAGATTCGCTTTTCAGTCGTGCCATTTGAATAGCGGATTATGTATGGGCAGCCTTGGAAAGGAGTCTCTAATTTATTGCCATGCAAATCATAAAGTTGATATGACGTATTAGTATCTTCGATGATATTCGGAGTTTCGGCGTAGGGATTATCGTCCATTATGTTACTGAATATGTTCCAGTTGGAAGCATCGTATGCGTTTTTTGTGCCTGAAGGTACATGTATGATGCATTTGTCAAGAATATTTGCGTCAAATGAATTTGTCCTTATGTCGGGAGGAGTGGTGCTGGCAACGTATATATCCTTTAATCCGATACACTCCAGAAATGCATTAGATTTTATCTGCTGTATAGAGGCAGGAATGTGCAGGGTTTGTATCATACATTGCTTTAAAAATGCCTGATCTTCTACAGACTTTATGCCATCTTCGATGTAATATGTGCCGATAGTTAATCGTGGCATTGAAATTAGCTTGGTATCTGATGAACTTAACAATGCTCCATTTCGAATATTGAATAATTCATTATCGGTTGAAATTGAAAAATCAGAAATCTTATCATATCTGAAAGGATTAATAGCGATGGTATTTATCTCCGCAGGGAGAATCATATCTTCCAAATATCGACAATTAGAAAAGGCATAGTTACCGATTGTTTTCAATGATGCTGGGATTGAAACTTTCCATAATCCCGTGCAGTTTCTAAAAGCCTTGGTTTCAATCATCGATAGATTATCAGGCAAAATTATTTCTTGGAGAGTATAGCAGTTGTCAAAAGCACTTTCTGGCAGTGAATTGTTTTCAATGGATGCCCCTTTCATATCTATATATGAGAGTTGTCCTGTAGTGCTTGCGCTGAGAGTTTTTAACCAGGCTATATCATTGGCATTGAGATGTCCTGTTAATCTGAGCCGACATAATTTGCGGCTGTATAGTTCACCACCTAAAGTTTCTTTGAGAGTGCCTGGGGTAGCTATGTTAAAGTCTGCAATGTCATATGGAATTTCGACAGGCGATATTCCAATGAGCATCCTCATATTCTCATTATATGTCTGCCCGGTGATAGTCAGGTCGTAATAGCCGTCGATATTGCATGAACTTCCGATGCTTGCCTTGCCGAGATTGAGATGGATTTTGCCATCCGAGTCATATCCGTCAGCCACATAGATATGGTTGGCTCCTTTATATGCACCTCCCATGATGATGGGTCTGCCCTGGGATAGTTCACGATAGATCATTGTCAGCCATTCATCCATCGTATATGCACCATTGGCATATCTATGGATGGTCATAGTAGGATTGTATCCGAAATACTTCTTGAGCACCGTACTTATATATTCCATATTAGTAGCTGTGCTTGATTCTTGATATTTCATTTCAAGAGCAATTCCTAAATCTGACATCAGTTTTGAGACAGCTTTGATCTCCATAGCAGACGCATTGACATTGTTCTTATACAATGGAATCATGTTGTCCCAGTCATATCTTGCAGAGCTGAAATCCGCATACAATACTTCTCGTCCTCCCTTGGGATTATCCCATATATAATAGTTTTCACCATAACCACGTTTGGGAAAAGACCAGAATTTCATCACTTGAGCTGTCGCGGTTGCGCCGCATCCTGTTTTTGCTTGTCGGTCTCCAACCATGGGAAGCATTGAGTTTTCGCCTCCGTCTTGCGACCATTGGGTGGTCAACATTGGTGCAACTTCGATCTGAAATCCGTTTTCCCGTATGATTTCAGCTCCGTTTTTTGCCATGGTGCATAAGGACGATATGACCACGCATGCTAATAGTAAAAATTGTTTCATGCTTTTTCCTGTTTATAGTGATACATCAGTTACTTAAAAGTAAAATTCATAAAAGTCTCCTATATATGCAAATATTTCACGCGAAAAAGTGTAATATTTTCTTTTACAGTAGATGCTGTTATGATTATAACTTGCTTAACAAGGATATATGGTAAGAGAATCAGTGATTATGGCAATTACCCTAATCACTGATAGATATCGAACTATATATAATGTTATTTTATTTCATAATTGTGATGGTTTCGTCGGTGGATATGGATCCAAGTATGTTCCACGCATCGTCATAGCGTATCCATGTTTTTGTCACAGTATGTTCACCTATGGATAAATCGGAGAGAAGATAGGTGTGTTCGAATGGGAAATCCTTGGATTGGACAATCAGGTTATTGTCAAGGTATATTTCAAGCCCGTAGTTTATGTTTACATCCTTGCCTTTATATAAGATGGCTTTTCCTCTCAGCTCCTCACCGTTTTTGAAGTCTCTGTAAGCTGAGCAGATGTTGTAAGATTGACGGACAGTGGTCGGTCCGCATACTTCATATGAAGAAAACGAGAACGAATGGCTACCAATGACATTTCCCTGAAGATAGGATACTGATGCGGATAAGGTGTGTTTAGAACCCGCAGCATCATCGATCATTCGTGTTAATTTATAAGGTGATGTATTCTTTTCTCCTAACGATATATTGTCCCAGGTTGCAGTGAAAGATTGGATTTTTGTATCGTCTGAAGATCTCTCAGGATTAAAGCATGCCTCAATATACAGTTCATCGCCTGTGCCGACATAATTATAATCAAAATAAATGTCGGCAGCTTTGCTCCCCGACGATGAATTGTCGATTATTCTTGTGCATGGAAATATTATGGTTTCTATATTATTGCCGCTAAGGGTGATGTCAGCCCTTAAAGTATGCGCACCGACTTTCCAGTCATGGGACTCAAAGGTAAAAGTGTACGGAGAAACTGTTTGTGTGTCATACAGTACATCGTCAATGTAATAATCCACTTTGTCTATTTTCAGTCCCCATTTGTTGAGATTCAGATAGATACGGGGCGTGGCTTCCAGGTCAATATACTCATTGCTGATGCTGTATGTACACAATAAATTCACAGCACATGAAGGTATAAGCTCGGAGATATTGCCAGATAATTCAATATCGGGGTCATGGGGATCGTTGTCACATCCAGTCAGTGCGATACTGCAGATCATTGACAGGGAGCACCATAAGATGTTGAAAAGTGTTATTTTTGCTTTCATGTCTTTAGTTTGATTCAAAAAGGTAATTAAAGCCTATGCCGAAGCTGAACTCATTTAATTTGCTGAACGAGGGTATCCAGTTATAGCTGATTGACAGTGATATGTAGAACTGTTCGCTACATGGTATGAATCCTCTTATGGTGGGTCTCATCATAAATTTGTTTTTCTCATCTGTCATGGTGAGAACGGATGATACAGAACTCGTCACGCCTGCATCATTGACAGAAAGAGTCTGGGACTCTGCTTCGATGTCACCTTTCATATTTACGAGTCCAAATCCCCAGCCTATCGCAAAATACTTGGTGCAGTAAGCGGGTGTTATGGTGAGATAATATTTGGGGGTGTAGCTACCTTTTTTGATTTCGTAATTGGCAAGATCGGTAAAATTCACCTCCTGGGTGTGATATGTGGGTGCTTTCCCGCTTGCAAATCCCATGTCTGCACTGAACATCATATATAAGGTGGGCATATTGTATGTTACCGAAAAACCTCCAGCAAAATTTTTGCTGTAATTATACATGGCTCCGATACCGTTATAATCCTCATCGATATCCAAACCGCTCCAGTCGATGTTGACTTTTCGTCGCCCGGTTTTCTTGTCTATGGTTGTCTCGAAATTCTGTATCTTAGCAATCCTGTCATCCTCGGTTATTATAAAAAGTGCGCTCTCGGCAATATCCATCGCTCCACTCATGCGGATGTCGCAAGCGGCATAGACGTACCCTTCATAACTCTTGTTTACCTGTCCCTCATCTATATTCTGGATGTTAGAGAATGATATTGTGACACCTTTGTCTATTTCCTTTTGCATGCAGGATATATAGCTTTGAAGAAAATAGCTGTCGGTAGGCACTAAATTATTCTTCGCTGCAAGCTCTGACATTATTGTATCAGAGATGATGAATTTCGGTTTCTTGCTACATAGCTGTTCAAGATTTTCCAATGAGTAATCGGCATCGTTTGATGCCCACGCTGAGAGGGCATTGCCGAAATCGCGGGTCACCTTGACGCTTTGACCGAATGTCGTAGCTGAAAGCCAAGGCATAATGGCAATAAAAAATAGTATTCGTCTTATCATTATTAAAAGATTTTTAGAAACAATCTGTAATTCGTTTTATACCGGCTATCTGATTGTCATATACGAAAAAAACCACATTCTCTGATATCTTGGTGTCTTTGCCGTGTGCTGTCATTTCTCCGCTTATCAGAGTGAATCCGTTGCCATATCTTGATTTTATGTCCTTATTGACAAATTCCTGTAGATTGGACACCGTAATTCTTTGAAATGGAAAATCATCATGCCCCATGCACATAATCATGGACTCCATGGAATATGATTCGGATGGTTTCAATCTATAGAACTCTGCTAAATAGTCAGATATATCATCTGAGATGATAAAGCGATAACGTCCTTTCACACTATTTTCCAAGTCATCCCAAGAGTCCGGATCTTTTTTATTGATGGAATTGTTGAGACAAGCTATGAATGACTCCACTTTTTTGATGGCTTCTTGGGGTGTCTTAGTTGTAATAAGTGTCTTGACAATGTTTTTGTGAGAGGCAGAATCGGATTGCGCGTAATCTCCATGATAAAGCGCGTCCAGACGGAGCCTTTTATCTTCCCGATTGAGTTTGTTCCATGATGTGATAAGCCAGCCTGCATTGGTCGACTCCCTTTTTATTTCGCGAATCGTAAACGTATAGCCGGGTACCTGCATGAATGTGTATTCTATATCGCTCACATAATCAATGTTTAATACGTCATAATACACAAGCGTATTAAATACACTGAGTCGGTTGACTGGATTGGTCTTGGAAGTATACAGAGTGATATAGTCATCTTTTTCTGCGGTAATTGAATTTAATTTCATGAAATTAGATTCATGCTCGTTGGGCAGCAGCATTATCGTCTCAGAATCGCGTGACGGTTTGAGATTGAAAATCTCTCCGCTTACATCTGAAATAACCCATTTGTACATGTTGTCTCCTCGTGGTTCGACAGTCAACAGAAGATCGAATTTGACCTCTTTCTCTTTTAGATGTCCGACACATCGTGCGGTAGCATACCACTCCTTGTCGTAAAAATGAAGTTTTACAGCGTTAGACGATATTGAATCGACCAACTGCAATGCGGAGGATTCGTTGACAGGTGCATTTGAAGCGATTTTCTCATAATCAAATAATTGAAGTAGATTTGCTCGCTCGGCATCCTGGTCCGACGGCTTGACTGATGGGTGTAGTTCCTCTCCGTTAAAGCGTTGCATGAACTCCCATACGAGTTTTACGCGACCATGATAAAGGTTGGAGTCTATCATGCTCTCTATCTGTGCATTGCAATTAGCCGATGCGAGACACGATGCAATCAGCAAAGCTGTTAATCTTGCCATATGCCGACATTTTATAGTCTTGTCGTCTCTAACGCAGTGACATCGCCGAGCATCACGATAAACTCAGGCCGGTCGATTGTCTCATCAACAAAGACATATACCTTGACTTTCTTACGGGTGCGGTCTGAGTAGATCATCTTTCCATCGCGGTAACCTGAGAAGACTTGTTCGAAGCAGGCGGTACAGACATATTTGTTTTCACCGATTTTCTGGAGTTCGCTCACTTCGATTTCATGTACTTTAGTTGATTCAATATTTACCTTTGAATATCGGTAATTTATTATGCCGGTAAAATAGTCTTTCATCAGTTTTCGGGATGGCTTTGACCTGTATAAAGATGTTGTTTCCATCTTAACTCCCGAGTTGGTGACTCCGTCTTCAGTATATGGCTCTCCTCTTTCTATAAAAAGGTTAAGAGCTTGTTTGCGGTAATAGTTACGGGTGCTGGTGCCTTTGCTTTTATCTGCCATGAATGATATGTTGTCATTGAGTTGTGCCACTTTTTGTTGCACCCGTTGCTTCATCAATTCGCTTGGCTCATCACTGGCGAATGCCGATATTCCGCAGATAAGGAATATCATCAATATAAATTGCTTCATGTATGATAGTGCTTTGATTGTCATTTTTTGTAAATTTCTTTTACTTTGAGTTCTGATATCTTACCTCCTTTGACGGCTGCGCTTACAGGCACAACTTTCAGCAATATTCGGCTTGTGGCAAGTCTGCCGATAAAATCGTCAGCCGATGATTTATCAACGACCATGTCGCCGTCCTGACTCATGACTTTGACCACGGCATTAGATGTGAAGAGGTTTTCCAATGTGGATGCCTGATCTATTCTTGCCGACTCGTTTTGATGGGTATCTATGAGGTTGTCAAGGGCCAATCCCATATCGTTCAACCAGTCACGTGTCGATGATGAGTCGGTCTGTGGTTGTGGAGTTTTGACATTGACGGGTGTTTGTGACGGTCTGGACTTTGATCCAATTGCTGTCTTACTCAGATTAGCTGTGAATATTGGTGTCTGCTTTCCCTCAGAGACTCTATGGACAACTTCCTTGATTTCGTTAAACAAGCCATTCCATTCCAGTGCTCCATCATATGCATTGTCTTCAAAAATCTTTACCAAAACAGCTGTAAAAATATCCATGGCTCCGAGCGGGGTCTCTCCAGGCCAGGAAGATTGACCAGGAGATGCCGAGGAAAGTATGAAATCTCCTTTATGTCCCAAAAACATCTGCTGAATAGCCGTTTTTTCTATAGACGAGATTTCTGCATTTCCATAGTTTACGCCGAATGCAGGAGTATCACGTCGTGGTACATTCTGGTGAACATTACAACACATACCTATACTGACTGTGAGTTTGGCTCCTTTAGATTTAAGTTGGTCATGAACCCATTTTAATGGAACCAGATAATCAAAATCCTTTGGCGTGTTCCATTCTTTACCTAAAAGCATCAATGGCCATACGCCTCCTCCCTTGGTGCCATGCGTACCGTGCCCTATATAGTAAAACACTATGATGTCATCGGATGATGCGTTGAGGCTTGTGACAATATCTTTGCATTTCTGAGGTGAAAGTTCAGAACCATAGATGTCCTGGATATTGGCTTTGTATCCTTTTTCGGCTATTGCTGCGTTTACTACATTGACAAAATGGCTATACAATACTTCACGACCTCTGATATCGAATCCTCCTACATTCGGGTCTTTGGTGTCTATAAACGTCAACCAGTGTATCGTCTGCGCATTGGCAAGCGCAGGGATAATCATCAATGATAAAAGAAAGAGTCTAAGCATATTTGATAGGTTTTATTGTTATCACACGGTGTTATTCTTTCGCTCTGAGTAAGTCGTTAAGGAACTTGTCATTGGGAAAAGTCATACACGCGAAGCGGAGCATATTGTCAGACGCAAGATCCCGCATGGCTATTTGTTTTCCAGCTTCATTGTAAACCCCAAGTTTGTGTAATCCGAAATCATACTTTAATGTTACGCTTCGCTTTTTGTTGATGAATGTCATTTGAAACTGTGGCATGAATAGTCCGTACACAGTTGCGTCTGTAAGGTAATTCTTCGGGTTGGTGACTATGAATCTGATAATTCCGAAATCCTTTGGCGAGACTTTTTTTGTAACGATCTTACAAGTGCTGTCTCCTCGCGTTATGAGTGACGCATTGATTTTCTTGGCGTGGGTGATTATTGAGTAGATACTGTCACCCACAGCCTTCTTCATTATTGAATCAGCCGCAACGATTTCATGGTGTTTAATTGCACGGTTGTTTTTTGCCGAACAACCTGTAGTTGTGGCAATTACAACAAGCATCAATGCAAGGATGTGTTTTAGTTTCATATGGTTCATTTTAGTTGGTTTATTATTTAAAATAGGGTATCGCCTGGCAAGAGATACGTGTGCTCACAGGGTGTTGGGATTCAGCTGGTTGTGTCCGTGGGGATTTCGTGATGCTAAACTTTGGATGGTTGCGTTGTGTGATGTTTGGAAAATATTTTTGAAAGAATATTAATAAATCCATTGAAATATCGGTGATTATGCTTAGATTTGTGAGCGGAACGTATCTCTTGCCAGGCGATTTGTTACTTTTACGGGTCAGAGGGAGCGGAGGATGAGGGCGTTGGCGCGGTCTACGGCTGAGGCGGTGTCTATGGAGGCGAGGTAGATGCGCGTGGTGGCTTCGGAGTCATGTCCCATGCCTTCGCTGATGACGCTCAGGGGGATGCCTTTGGTCTGCGCTGCTGATGCCCAGCTGTGGCGTGCGCAGTAGAGGGTGAGGGGAATCTGGATATCTGCGAGCTGGGCTATTTTTCTGAGGCTGCGGTTGATGCGCTCTGAGGCGTTGCGGTAGGCGTTGCGCTGGTTGATGTCTTCACGCATGATGATAGGCAGCAGATAGCGGGTCGGATTGGGGCGGTGACGGTCAAGGATTTCCTGCATCTCGGCGGTCCAGCGTATGCGTAGCTGCTGCCCGGTCTTGCGTCGGCGGTATGTGATGTAGCCGCCAGAGAGGTCGCTCTTTCGCAGAAATGCCATGTCGATGAAGCTCATGCCTCGCAGATAGAAACTCATCATGAACATGTCCCGTGCCAGGGCGTCACGGGGTGACTGTGAGAGGTCGAGATTGCGTATCTTCTTCAATTGGGCAAGCGGCAGGGCGCGTTTCACTGTCTTGTCAGCTCCGGTGAATACTTTGCGGAACGGATGCCTGTCCTCTATGATGTCGCTTTCCACGGCATGATTGTAAACGGCGCGGAGGATGCGCATGTAGAATGATGTGGTGTTGGGCATGTTGCCGCGGGCTTTCAGATATGCCTCATAGGAGAGCATGGTCTGCGACGTGATGGCATCGAGCATCATGTCATTGCTGCCGTCGCGGCTCAGGAAGCGGCTGAAACTGTTGAGGGCGGCGCGGTAGGTCTCGGCGGTGCGCATCTGTCCGCGTCGCTTCAGCTCGTCAATCATGCGGCACATGACCACGCGCAGCGAGCCGTCACGGCTGTATCGTCTGAACTCGTATATCACATCGTCTGCGCTGTAGGTCAGCCTCTTGCCGTCAAGATTCCTGACTATCCTGGCTATGCGCTCCATGTCGCATCTGATTCTTTCGCGGAGGGTGAGGATGTCCGGGTGGCGTTCTGGCTGCCGGCTGTAGATTATAGTCGAGCGGCGGCTATCCCATTGGTCGGAGGCGATGGTGTAGCCGCTTGTGAGCTGTCTTACTTTGCGCTCATGGATGATCTGATAATAGAGGGTGCCTTCTTTATCCGAGATGAGGGATGGGCGGAACTTTAGTTTTATTGATGCCATATCGTGTGTTATATGAAAGGTTTGTCATATGAATCTACGCGATTTATGGCGCATATAGTCACGGATTGTCACAAGTAATGCGTAGATTTGCATACTTGAAAGTTACAGATATGGCAATGGAAAAGGCTCTACAGATATTGAAGTCTAATTTCGGCTACGATGAGTTCCGTCCGATGCAGAGGGAAATCATAGAGGCGGTCACCTCAGGCAGTGACGCTCTGGTGCTTATGCCCACGGGCGGCGGCAAGTCGCTCTGCTATCAGATCCCGGCTCTGATGATGGAGGGAACGGCGGTGGTGGTGTCGCCGCTGATTTCGCTTATGAAGGATCAGGTGGAGGCTCTGCGCGCCAACGGCATCGAGGCTGCGACGCTCAACAGCGGCATCTCAGCCGATGAGGAGAGGCAGATACGACAGCGCCTTCGATGCGGACAGCTACAATTGCTTTACATTTCTCCTGAGCGTCTGATGCTGGAGCTTGACTGGCTCGCCGAGTCGCTGCGCGTGTCACTCTTTGCCATAGACGAGGCGCACTGCATATCGCAGTGGGGACATGATTTCCGCCCTGAATATACGCAGCTCGGTGTGATTCATGAGCGTTTCCCCGATGTCCCTGTCATAGCCCTGACTGCTACAGCCGATAAGCTGACCAAGACCGATATCGTGGATAAGCTACGTCTGCACCAGCCGCAGATATTTGTCAGCTCCTTTGACCGCCCCAATCTGAGCCTTGATGTCAAGCGCGGTCTGTCGGCAGCCGAGAAGCTCCGTACCATCATGCAGGTCATTGGCAGGCATCCCCGCGAGAGCGGCATCATCTATTGCCTGTCACGCCGTATCACAGAAAAACTTGCCGAGAAACTCCGAGCCAAAGGGGTGTCGGTGGGCGTATATCATGCCGGGCTGCCTATTGTGGAGCGAAACCGTGTGCAGGAAGATTTTATCAATGACCGCATAGATGTTGTTGTTGCCACCATAGCTTTCGGCATGGGCATCGACAAGAGCAATGTCCGCTATGTCATACACTACAATCTCCCTAAGAGCATAGAGAGTTTCTATCAGGAGATAGGACGCGGAGGCAGGGACGGACTGCCGTCGGAGACTCTGCTTTTTTTCAATGTGGCTGATATTATCGCGCTCCGCAGCTTCGCCGACACGAGCGGTCAGCGCGAAATAGCTCACGAGAAGCTCAACCGCATGCAGGAGTATGCCGAGGCGCAGGTGTGCCGCCGTCGCATACTCCTCAACTATTTCGGCGAGGAGTCGGATTGCCGATGCGGCAACTGCGACGTGTGCCATAATCCGCCCGTGTATTTTGGCGGCACTGTGCTGGTGCAGAAAGCCTTGTCAGCCATCATGCGAGCTGACCAGCAGATAGGTCTTACCCTCACAGCCGAGATACTGCGCGGCACCATGTCGCCTGATGTGGTGGCGCGTGGCTATCACAGACTCAAAACTTTCGGAGCCGGGCGTGACATCGCATTTCGCGACTGGCAGGACTACCTGCTCCAGATGCTCCACATGGGGTTCATTGAGATAGCCTATGATGATGACCGTCATCTTCGGGTCACATCCCTCGGACGGGAAGTGCTCTTTGGTCACCGCAGGGCTCAGCTTGCTGCCGTGGTGCGCGAGACAGCGGAGGTCAAAAAGACCAAAGAGCGCCGCAAGGGAGTCACTGCCGAATCTGCGCTGGCTGACGGCAAGCATGAAGACCGCATTCTCTATGAACGTCTGCGCGAACTGCGGCAGGAGATAGCCCAGGCTCACAATTGGCCCGCATACATCGTCATGTCCGACAAGTCGCTCCATGCCATGGCTATCGAAAAACCGACTACGATAGAGGCGTTCGGCTCTATATTTGGCATCGGCGAACATAAACGCGATGCCTACGGTGAGCGTTTCACTTCGTTTATCAGCGAATACCTCGTAGCAACGGAAAACGTAAAGCCCCAGCCTGTCATGTCATACATTGACCGCCAGAAGCAGCTGCATCCCAATGCCTACGCCGCCTGGACCAATGACGATGACAACCAACTCCAGGAACTGCATGCCAAAGGCACTCCTATCGAACGTCTGATGGCTATCTTTTCCCGCAACAAGGGCTCCATAATCAGCCGCCTCCGCAAGCTCGGCAAAAAAGAGTGACAGTGCGGAGGGATTCGGAGAGTGTTGCAGAACTCCAAATCGTACAATGTTGTAGGGACATGCCATGGCATGTCTGATCTGCAAGCACTTGAGTATCAGCAGACATGCCATGGCATGTCCCTACAGCATACAGGCAGAATCACCACAATTTACAGGTTCTGCAACACCCTCCTAACAGAGAGATGCGCCCGCAAGGGGCGCGATATCCATTATACGCTGAAGTCAACAACATTGAGAGATTGCTGATATTTTCGCATGGTCAGGAGGGTGATGACGGGGTAATTTTGTGAGTGAATCACAAAATTACTGTTTGATATGGAAAAGAATGATAGTGGACGCCGCGGTGCGGCTAAGGAGAAATGGGACCTGCCGGTATCGCGCAAGGTCTATGAGGAGGTCATGGGTATTGCCCGTGGAATCGCCGAATATTTTGATGATAAGAGCGGATTTAACGAGCGATGCGTCAAGTATATGATAATACATGGCGAGGTACAGCCAGGCATTGCTGTTAAGAGTGTCAAGACTATGTGCATGGCTCTGCTGCCCTATGTCCTCAAGGCACGTGAGAGGTCGCGCCGTGCCCGCGAAAGGGCGGAACTCAAGCGGAAGCAGAAGCAGGCGTCACTTGCGGGCTGCGTAGAGGGTGCAGGCGCCGAAGGTCATGGTCAGGTAGGACGCACGGCTGAAGCCGGCGTTGCGGATGATGGAGAGCATCTGCTCACCCTGAGGGACGGCGGCGATGCTGCGGTGGAGGTATTCATAGGCTCCGGAGTCCCCGGCAAAGATGCGTCCCATGGCAGGGATGACGTGTCCGGCATAGATGTTGTAGAGCGGTCCGGTCACGGTGCCTGTGGGGGTGGAAAGTTCAAGAACGCAAAGGGTACCTCCCGGACGTAACACTCGGTACATCTCGGTATAACCGCGCAGCAGATCCTCAAAGTTACGCACACCGTAAGCCACGGTCACGCAGTCAAAACTTTCATCGGGAAACGGGAGGTTGAGCGAGTCACCCACTACCATGTCGATGCGGTCGGCAAGCCCTCGCTTGAGTGCTTTCTCCTTGCCCTCCTTGATCATCTGCTCTGACAGATCAAGCCCTGTGATTCTTGCTCCGGGAAATTCCTCTGCCATGATAAGCGCAAGGTCACCTGTGCCTGTGGCTATGTCAAGAATATCGGCATGCGGCACACGGCTGACGGTATCGACGAGCTTACGCCGCCACAACTTGAATATGCCCATGGTCATGAGCATATTCATCAGGTCGTAGCGTGGTGCTATATTGTCAAACATCTGACGCACTTGCTGCGTCTTGGCGCGCTTGTCGCTGGCAAAAGGGTTGACCTTCTGACACTCTGGGTCGTTCACGTGGTAAAATGAGGTGAGTTAACGTAATCTGGTAGGGACGCGGCGTGCCGCGTCATCAAACGCAATACCAACCGCCTGATATATTGACGCGGCACGCCGCGTCCCTACGTGAAAAAGGAGCAATCCGGTGTAAATCAGAGTGAGATGTTGTGGAGGCAGTCCACTACATTTGTGGCGATGCGGGTCTCGAGGTTGTTTTCGGGCTCTTTGATGAAATCCTGACCTGTGATATGCTCGTAAAGCTCAATGTAACGAGCCGACACGCTTTCGATAAACTCGGGACTCATCTCGGGCATCTTCTGACCTTCGCGTCCCATGAAATCGTGGTCAATGAGCCATTGGCGCACAAACTCTTTGGAGAGCTGACGCTGAGGCTCGCCCTTGGCAAAGCGGTCCTGATAGCCTTCGGCATAGAAGTAACGAGAGGAGTCGGGGGTGTGGATTTCGTCAATGAGGATGACCTTGCCTTCGCGCAAGCCGAACTCATATTTGGTGTCGACGAGAATCAGCCCCTTTTCGGCAGCCATCTTGGTACCGAGCTCAAAGAGCTTGTAGGTGTATTCCTCCATGACCTTGTAGTGCTCCTCGCTGACAAGACCCTGGGCTATGATTTCTTCACGGGAGATGTTCTCGTCGTGGCCTTCGGCAGCCTTGGTGGTGGGGGTGATGATGGGCTTGGGGAAACGTTCGTTTTCCTTCATGCCGTCGGGAAGTTTCACACCGCAAAGCTCACGGGTACCTGCCTGATACTCGCGCCATGCGCTGCCTGTCAGATAGCCGCGGATAATCATCTCTACGGGGAACGACTCGGCTTTGACACCTACAGTCACCATGGGATCGGGTACGGCGACCTTCCAGTTGGGGACGATGGCAGCTGATGCGTCAAGGAAGTATGCGGCGATCTGATTGAGCACCTGACCTTTGTAAGGGATGCCTTCGGGGAGGATTACGTCAAATGCCGAGATGCGGTCGGTGGCTATCATGACGAGATAGTCATCGTTGATAGTATAGACATCGCGCACTTTGCCGTGATATACTGCTGTCTGTCCGGGGAAGTTGAAGTCGGTTTTTACCAGAGTTGTAGCCATGGTGATATATGTTTGGTAAAAGTTAGAGGGTGTTTAATAACAAAACTTAAATCCTGAGCTGTGGATTTTGAGATGTATTCGGATTTATGCCGAAGGAGCATAGCGGGCTATGTGACTGAGGCATAGAGCCGAAGACGCTCAAAAGCCACAGACATGATGCTATCTTTATGTCATTGATATGTTTCATTTATTTGATGTTTATAAGTTACCATCGCCTTGGTGTCTCTTTTGTTAACTGGCTGATGCTCGTCGGTCACATAGCGCCGCTATGCTCCCTCCTCACATACAGCCATTTAATCAAAAGATACACCACTCAGGGTTTAACTTTTGTTATTAAACACCCTCTCATTGAGTAATGCAAATTTAGGCATTTTCAACCACTGAAACAAGCACACGCTTGTTTTTCAGCTTATGCGGACGCAACGCATCCAGCACTGCTGAGACCTTGGACGCGGGGATTGCAGCCACTGCATAACGGTCGCTGACGGCGATGCGTCCCACTTCGGCGGCATCCAATGCACCGCGTTGTATGAGGTATCCGGCTATGTCGCCTTTGGATATCTTGTCCTTTTTCCCTGCATTGAAATAGAGGGTGGCGTTTGCCGGATGCCATGGTGGGCAACCAGAGGGGTCAGGTACATAACTGCGGTCATAGGCTATGTAATCGGGGATGTTGTCGTGGTCGGAGGTGATCACATAGACTGTGCCGTCCGCACCCATGCGCCCGGTGCGTCCGTTGCGGTGGGTCCAGGCATCCTCGGTGGGCGGTATGTGGTAGTGGATGACGTTTTTAACCCCCGCGATGTCGAGTCCGCGTGCTCCGAGGTCGGTGGTGACGAGAACAGGTGTGGTGCCGTTGGTCATCATTTCAAGTGCCAGCTGGCGTTGCTGCTGGTCAAGTGCCCCATGGTAGAGACCGGCAGGGATTCCAGCCTTCTTAAGAGCATTGACCACACGGTCGGCACTTTCGCGGTGATTGACGAAAACCATGGCACTCTCATCGGGATGTGCCTCAAGCAGGTCTATTAGGGTCTGAAGCTTGTCGATGCTTGCCGAGGGCACTTCAACGATGTCGACATGTGCTCCGGTATTGCCTGTGAGGTCTTCGCCGCGGTCTGAGAAGTCTGCTACCGACGGCTTGTCTTTGACCGGCAGATAGGGGGGCACATCTATGGCAGCGGTCGCTGATGTCAGTATCACATATCGTGGAGCGGGGCGGAGATTGCGGAATATCTTCTTCATGTCGCCCTCAAAACCGAGTTGTAGGGTCTTGTCCCACTCGTCAAGTACGAGGGTGGTTATTCCGTCAAGCACAAGCTGTCCGCGCTGGATGTGGTCAAGCAGCCTGCCAGGTGTTGCTATGAGTATGTCGGGGATGGCAGAGAGCGAACTGGCTTCCTCGCGCATGTTGTGGCCGCCGTAGAATGCCGAGACCTTGTAGCCCTCGGCTATGGGGCGGATGACATCGAATATCTGCAATGCGAGTTCGCGTGAGGGAACTATGACCAGTCCCTGTACGCCATGTCCTGGCTTTTTGAGTCGTGCGAGCAGCGGTATAGCGAAGCCGAGAGTCTTGCCCGAGCCAGTGGGAGCAAGCAGCATCGTAAAGGGTTGCGACATGTGCGATGCCATGTATGTCTGCAACTCGTTGAGTTCACCTATGCCGAGTCGGCGACGGATATTATTTTTTATGCAGTTTATGTCCATGATGCAGTGCTGAGTGAAAACTTGAAGGGAGGAGATGGCGTATCGACAGACCCATATCCTTGATGGCATCAGTCATGGGGGTGACTATCGGATAGAAGCGCCTCGTGTCATGCTCCTCAGGCGTAAAGATGCTGAGAGCGGCGTGGTGGCATCTTATGTCCATGACGTTGTCGATATGTATCGGTTCGCCGTCGATGTGCGCCGGACCGTCGGCTGCGCGCTCGATGACGATGCTGTCGGCGCGGAAAGTGTCGATGATGGCATTTTTGTCGATAAGTCCCGTCATCAAGTCGGCACCAGCCACCATGGTGCTCAGAGCTGATCCGCTGTGGATTATGGTCACGTCAAGCAGCCCGTCGGTCAGCGAAGCGTGTGGAGCTATGTAGGCATTGTTGCCGTATTGGGAAGCATTGCACACAGCCACGAGAAAAGCCTTGTCGGTCACGATGGAGCCGTTGGCACGGATGGTGTATATCTGCGGACGGTAGCGGATATATTCAGCGATGGTGCTGCGGATGTAGCTGAGCTTGCCCCTGCGGTGCTGACGTGCGAACCGCCAGCTGACCTCGGCATCAAATCCGACGCCGAAGGTGCAGAAGAAAGGCTTGTTGTTGACCTCGGCATAGTCACATACGAGGTGCTTGCCACGACCTATTATAGCAAGAGCGTCATCTATGTCGATGGGAATGCCGAGATGACGCGCCAGACCATTGCCTGAGCCGCAGGGTATGATGCCGAGGCGAGTGTCGGAGTGGCACAACGCAGCAGCGGTCTCATTGACCGTGCCGTCTCCGCCGGCAGCCAGCACGGCATGGAAGCCGCGGCGCACAGCATCCTTTGCCAACCGGGTCGCATCTCCGTGGCAAGTGGTATATGTCACTTCGATGTCCCATCCTGTATGGCTCAGAGATGACAGGGTGTGTTCGGCAAGACCTTCCTTGCCGGACACACCTGATATAGGATTAATTATAAGTAGTACCTGTGGTGAGGATTGGCTCATGAATGGGTCAGTCTTCGAGATAATAGGTGATTGAGTTGACCACGCGCACCGTCTTGATGTAAGGAGTGTAGCGGTCATGGTCATCTATGGAAAATTGCCCCTGTGAAGCGGTCTTTATTTTACCGAGCTTGCTTCCGCAGTCGGCTGCAAATCGGTCGGCAGCTTCACGCGCGGCTTTGGTTGCCTCAGTAATCATTTCTGGCTTGATTTCGTTGAGAGCCGTGTAGCTGTAGGTGGTGGGATATTCGTAGTTGTCAGCCATGACTGCTATGCCCTGACGCATCAGTTCGGTCTGTTTTTTGATCAGGTCGTTGATTTTTTTGACCTTTGATGAGGTTACTACGATGACATTGGTCACGCGGTATCGGTCAGAAATGAGTGTCGAATTGTCGTACACGTTGGCTTTGCGGTCCTCGACTTGCGGAGGATTGACAGCTATCTCATCAGCACTGATTCCGTTGGCGGTGAGGAAAGCCTTGATTTTCTCGTTGGTGGAGAGTATGCGGTCATAGAGAGCCGGGAGGTCGTTGCCCATCTCTTTGGTTACGATTGGCCATACCACTTGGTTTGCCTCTACGTCACGTTCGCACAAGCCGCGGACGGTCACGATGCGGTCACGATGAGAGAAGTTGTCGATACCAGCCTTGACTGCGAGACCTAAGGCGAAAAGTCCGATGGCTATGAGCAGCGGACCCACTACGTTCTGAAGATTTTTCATATCTTATATATTTTGGTTTGGAGGATATTGTAGGGACATGCCATGGCATGTCCGCTTTCTGCAACATTAACACAACGCCTGATGTGTGGACATGCCATGGCATGTCCCTACAAGCTGATCGATATTATTCCTATTTAACAAACTGAGAGGGCGTTTAGATTTGGATGGCTACGCCGATTTCGTTTTTGACTTCGTCCATGACAAATGTGCTCTCCAATGAAGCCACGCTGTCGATGGATCCGAGGACGTTGAGGATCAGTTCCTGGTAGGCTTTCATGTTGGCGGCGTGAATCTTCATCAGGAAGTCGTAACGTCCCGAAATATTATAGCACTCGGTGACCTGCGGAATCTGGCGGATGGTCTCGACAAACTCCTGGGCACGCTGCAGGGATGCCTGGCGCAGCTTGACGTTGCAGAACACTATGAATCCCTGGTTGAGTTTTTCTTCGTCAAGCAGGGCAACATATTTTTTGATGTATCCGTCACGTTCAAGTCTTTTGAGCCGCTCATATACGGGGGTGGATGACAGATTGACTTCCTGTCCCAGCTCTTTGATGGTCAGTCGGGCATTCTGCTGCATGAGCCGCAGAATCTGGAGGTCTATTTTGTCAAGTTTCTCAATCGGTGTCATTTCTGCTATCTATGGGATAATGTGATAGATGTTAGATGTATCATCTACAAAGATAGCTACTTTTAGCAAAATCACCCTATGTTTTCTGAAAAAGTGCACAATATCTTTTATCATGCCCTAATTTTGCATCATCAACAACTCAAAAACGTATTTGCATTATGAAAACAAACGACAATCTCCACTTTGAGACCCTCCAACTGCATGTAGGACAGGAGCAGCCCGACCCCGTAACCGGGGCAAGGGCGGTACCCATATATCAAACCACATCATATGTGTTCAATGACAGCCAGCATGCAGCCGACCGCTTCGCGCTCCGTGATCCCGGCAATATATACGGGCGACTGACCAACCCGACACAAGATGTGCTGGAAGCACGCATGGCTGCCTTAGAGGGCGGAGTCGCGGCATTGGCTGTGGCATCAGGCGCTGCCGCTGCCACTTACGCTTTGCAGAACATCCTCGGACCGGGAGACCATGTGGTCGCAGCCAATAATCTTTACGGCGGCTCGTATAATCTGATTACCCACACGCTGGCTGCGCAGGGTGTAGGCAATACCATCGTGGATGTCAACGACCTTGATGCGCTCGAGCGAGCCATCACTCCGCAGACCAAGGCTGTGTATGCCGAGACGTTCGGCAACCCCAACAGCGAGGTGCTCGACATAGAGGGTGTAGCCGCTGTGGCACACCGTCATGGCATACCGTTGATTATCGATAATACGTTTGGAACCCCTTACCTCATTCGCCCGATAGAACACGGGGCTGACATCGTGGTGCATTCAGCCACGAAATTCATAGGCGGTCATGGCAGTAGTCTTGGCGGCATCATAGTTGACGGAGGCAAGTTTGACTGGAAAGCATATGCCGACAAATTTCCTACACTTGCCAAGTCTGATCCGAGCTATCACGGAGCTGTGTTTGCAGATGTCGCCGGAGCTGCTGCATTTGTCACACGCATCAGAGCGGTGTTGCTGCGCGACACGGGTGCTGCGATTTCGCCTATAAACGTTTTCTTGTTGCTTCAGGGATTGGAGACACTTTCGCTCCGCGTAGAGCGTCATGTCAGCAATGCACTGAAGGTGGTGGAGTTTCTGAACAGGCATCCCAGGGTTGCCAAGGTCAACCACCCGTCACTGGCAGCGCATCCCGACCATGAGCTTTATCAACGTTACTTCCCTCATGGTGGAGGCAGCATATTCACTTTTGAAATAAAAGGAGGGCAGGAAGCCGCATGGCGGTTTATTGACAACCTGGAGATTTTCTCGCTCCTGGCAAATGTAGCGGATGTCAAGAGTCTGGTGATACATCCCGCGACTACAACACACTCGCAGATGAGCGCCGAGGAGCTGGCAGAGCAGCATATCACAGAGTCGACTGTCAGGCTGTCGGTAGGTATCGAACACATCGATGACATTATCGCCGATCTGGCGCAGGCTTTGGATAAAGCCTGATAGCGGCTGGCTCATACATAAACGATATAAGTCTTATAAATCTTATAAGTCGGATAATACTTATAAGATTTATAAGACTTATATCATTTATACAGCCTCAGTCGGTTATGACTGCTGGAGGAGCAGGGATTCGATGGATGTGACGGATTCTTGCAGGGTTTTCTCAAGAGGGAGACGCTCCTCGATGTTGCGGCATGCGTAGAGTACTGTGGCATGGGTGCGTGACAGACGGGTGCCGATGGCTTTGAGAGGCATGTTGGCATGCTTCTTGGCAAGGTACATTATCATCTGGCGGGCATCGCTGACTTCGCGTTTGCGCGATTTGGTGAAGATGCTGTCGACATCGATGTTGAAGAATGTGCTTACCTGCTGGGTAATCATCTCGAAGTTGATCTGCCGACGGTGGATCTTGACCGCATTTGCCACTACACGACGGGCGAGGTCGATAGTGATGGGGCGGTTGAGGATGGCAGCATGTCCGATGAGCGAGGATATGATGCCGTCAAGGTCGCGGATGCTTTCGGTCACGTTGCCGGCGATGAAGTCAAGCACTTCGTCAGGTATCTGGAGGCCGTCGTTTTCCGATTTCTTGAGGAGGACATCGCGGCGCAGCTGCAAGTCGGGCTTCTCAAGCTCCGTGGTCATGCCCCACTTGAATCGTGAGAGCAGACGCGCTTCCATGCCTTCCATTTCCGATGGGCGGCAGTCGCTCGACAGTATGAGCTGCTTCTGATTCTGGTGGAGATGGTTGAAGATGTGGAAGAAGGTGTTCTGCGTGGCGTTTTTGCCCATCAAGTCCTGGATATCGTCGATGATAAGCACATCGATGCTCTGGTAGAAATTGATGAAATCGTTGATTTTGCCACGCTTGACCGCGGTGGTGTACTGGCTCTCGAAAAGACGTGATGTGATATAGAGCACACGTGTCTGCGGATTCTGCTCCTTGATGCGGATACCTATAGCCTGGATAAGGTGGGTTTTGCCCACGCCGGTGGGACCGAATATGAAGAGAGGGTTGAATGTCTTGAGCTTGGGATTCATCGCTATCGCCTCACCGATGGAGCATGCCACACGGTTGCTCGCGCTTGTGCAGTAGTTTTCAAATGTGTAGCGCGGATTGAGCTGCGAGTCGATGTCGGGAAGCTGTTGCTGCTGGAAGGGACTTACGGGGACAGGCGGAGCCTTGCGGAGACCTATGGCGGGGTTGGGATTCTCACTGCGCATGGTCACGCCGGTCTCAGGCTGGTGGCTGATCTGGTCGTAGTGGTAGAACAGCTTTATCTTGGGACCATACACCTTGACGAGGGTAGCCTTGAGGATGCGGAAGAAGCGTTCCTCTATCTGCTCGACAAAGAACGGAGAGGGTACATCGATGGTGAGCGCGTCGTCAACGTAGCTCATCGATGTCACGGGGCTAAACCAGGTGTCAAATTGCTCGGGGGGAAGATTGTCCTTCAGGATCTGGAGACATCTTTCCCAGAGTTCGGTGTGTTTAGATGGTTCCATTGGTCGGGGGGGGTGATATGGATACTCGCCGTGGCGCAGCACATGGGCGGGGGAATCACTTATGCAAAATTCACAAAAAAAATGATGAAAACAAACCGTCATTTTTTTTGGATTTTATAAAGCTGATGCAACTATACTGAAATACAGTTTGTTACGCACATGATAGCTTGGTAAATGTGTAACTATCATGTTTTCAGGGGGATACGCTAAAGGATAGGATAATCTGAAATAATCAGCCTATCGCTTTATCAGAGAAATCGCCCTCAGAGAAAGCAAAAACAAGCCGAAATGTTAAATGCACATCAGTCGGCTTGTTTGGATTGAGTTCAGATAGTAAGTGTTTAGAGGAGTTTGATGCTGATGTAGCGTTTGGGATTCTTCTTCACATCGATCAGGAGCGAGTCGAGTGACTGTACTGAATGGTTGAGGTTGTTATACAAGCCATCGGAATAGAGCAGCTGACCGAGGGAGCTGTTGGGGTTGTTGAGCTGTGCGGTGGCGCGGGCTACATCGCCGGTAATGGCGTGGATGTTGTTGAATGTGCTGTCGATAGGCAGCGCGTTGATTTTGCCTGTCATCTGGGTAAGGTCGCCCGACACGGTGGTGAGATTATTGGTGATGGTGTTCACGTTGCCGACTACGGGGGTGAGCGAAGACATGGTCGATGACAGCTTGGCAGTGGATGTCTCCAGATTCGCCATCACGTGGTCAAGACGATTGATGGATGAAGTAAGTGCCGGATTGGTCACGATTTCTGTAACGGCTACGAGCAGAGAGTCGATTTTAGGCATCATCTCGGTGATGGTGGGGAGCACTTCCTTGGAGATGCTTTCCATCATGCCTTTGGGGTTGACACCGTCGATGGTATGTCCTTTGGGGTAAAACTCCTTGGAGTCGGCGAGCTGGAGGGAGATGGAGCCTGTGCCGAGGAGGTCAGAAGCCATGACCGCCTTGGAGCCGACAGGGAGACGCAGGTTTTTGTCAAGGTCTATTTCTACCTTGACATGTCCGGGGTTGTCATATTCATAGCTGATTTCGCGTACCAGACCCACCTTGAAGCCGTTAAGATGCACGGGAGCAGACTCGGCGAGACCTTCGACGTTGGTAAATGTCGCGTAGTAGTAATTGGTGGATTTGAACAGATTGACACCTTTGAGGTATTCGATGCCGACGTAGAGAATCACTGCGGTCAGGATGACGCAGAAACCTATTATAAATTCTTTTGAAAACAGTTTTTTCATAAATCTATGATTATGACGGATATGGTCGTTTGTATTGGACGGATTGGTTATTTGGATGCCGCTTTTGCGGCTTTCTTGCTGGATTTGTAATAGTCGCAGAATGCGTTGAAGATGGATGTCGCCATCTTGTCGACACCCTTGTCTGACATCATGAATTTCTCGACAGTAGGGTTGCATATGAAGTCGAGTTCGATGAGCACAGCGGGCATGCCTGTGTGGACGAGTACCCAAAATATGTCCTGGCGGATGCCCTTGTCGGCGCGTCCGGCATTAGAGACAAGCTGTTTCTGGGTCAAAGCGGCGAATTTGATGCTCTGGTTGAGATGGCGGTTCTGGGTCATCTCAAACACGATGTAGCTTTCGGCTGAGTTTGGGTCAAAACCGCTGTAAGTGGTGGTATAATCGGGTTCGAGCATCATGACGGAGTTTTCGCGCTTTGCCACTTCAAGGTTCTCTTTGCTGCGTCCGAGGCCGAGAGTGTAAACCGATGCTCCGTTGACCGTATTGCGACGTGGCGACTTCTCATCAACGCTGTTGCAGTGTATGGAGATGAAGAGATTGCCATTGGCTTTGTTCGCCTTGTCACATCTGCCTTGGAGGGTGACGAAATAGTCTCCGTCACGCGTATAGACCACCTTGACTTCTTTTTTGCCGTATTCTTTTTCGATCAGTCTGCCGAGAGCGAGGGCGACATCAAGGTTTACCGATTTCTCGTTGGTCTTCTTGCCCTTGGCTCCTACGTCCTTGCCTCCGTGCCCGGCATCGATCACCACTGTGAATGGAGCGTCTTTAGCAGCGGTTTTCGCCAGACAGACAGGGGCGAGACATAACATGACGGTAGCCATGGCAACCATCACTTTCATGCGGATAAAGCCCTTCAGGTCAAACATGGTGCAAATTTACGAAAAACTTCCCACATAACATCCCACGCCAAGCAGGCAAAATGTATGCCATTTTGCCTACAACCTACTCCGTTTTGCCCTCATATACCAATTACTCCGAATCACGCTCTTTCTGGCATTCCTCGCAGAGCAGACTGTCAAGACGAGCTTGTAATTCCTCGCGTCTTGGCAGATACAGTTGGTATCGTGCTACAAAGAGTTGATTATTTATGCCCTGAAGTGCGTATTCCATAAGTAATTCATCTTTTTTCGCTCCAAGTACTATGCCTATGGGAGGATTGTCATCAGGTTGGCAGATTTCTGTTTTGAAATAATTAAGATACAGGTTCATCTGACCAATGTCATTATGTCCTATTTCATCGCGCTTAAGATCAATCAAGACGTAACATTTAAGTATGCAATGGTAAAACACAAGATCCACCTTGAACAGTCGGGATCCGATGGGAATTGTGTATTGTCGTCCCACGAATGCGAATCCACGACCTAATTCCAATAGAAATTGCTCCATATTATCTTTCAAGGCTTGTTCAAGATCATGCTCTTTATACTGCTTTTTGGGAGGAAATCCTGTGAATTCCAGCACATAGGGATCGTGGAGGATGTCTTGAGCCGACATAATCTGTTGCCCATGATGTGCCAATGAAATGACACCTTCTTTATCTGTGCTGAGTGCAAGACGATGAAATAACGAACTTTTAATCTGTCGTTTAAGCTCGCGTACCTTCCATCGCTGATTAATGGCTTCATTATAATAGAATCGCATTTCCATCATATCCTCACATTTCAATAATTCAAAGTAATGACTCCATGTCAATTTGTGAGACAGTGTCTCACGTTTTGGAAATGCGATGTAAAGTTTACGCATATAGGTCAGGTTAGACCGGCTGAAACCTTTGCCTTGACGAGATGTAAGATCACGGGACAGGGTTATAAGGAGTCTTTTGCCGTATTCAGCCCGTGCGTGACCATCCTGTTCAAATTCAACTATATAACGACCAGTATCCCAATTAGCATCTAACAGCTCAGTATTGACAGCTGTAATAGCTTTTTCTCTGGCTATGGTCCATAAAGGATCTATGCTATTGAGCAAAGTGTCATAATCACGAATGCTGGTAATGTCGTTCATAGAGATTAAAGATGATATAAGTGGATTTGTTGGAATATATCACAAATATAGGCAAAATTATCCATAGATTTACCTTACCTTTCAGTCGTGGTGGTAGGGCTCGTTGCGGAGGATGGTCATGGCGCGGTAGAGCTGTTCGGCGATGAAGAGGCGTACCATTTCGTGGCTGAATGTCATGCGAGAGAGGGACAGTTTGGCGTCGGCGCGGGCGTAGACTTCGGGTGAGAAGCCGTAGGGACCTCCGATGATGAGTATGAGGCGTTTGAGCCCTGAGACCATGCGTGAGTCGATCCATGATGCAAATTCCCGGGATGTCAATTCCTTGCCGCGCTCGTCAAGGAGGGCAACGTAGTCGCCGGGCTGGAGCGCGGCGAGCATCTGTGCGCCCTCCATCTCTTTCTGGCGTGCTTCGGTCATGGCTTTTGAAGCCTTGATGTCCGGAAGCACTTGCAGTTCGGAGGGGATGTAGTGCTTCAGACGGGAGAAATACTGGTCGATGCCATGACGTAGGTACGCTGTCTTTGTTTCACCTGTGACGAGAAGTATAATTTTCATAATTAGAGGGATATGCTTAAATTTGCAGCAAAATTACAAAATTATGGAAACACGAGACCAACTGATTGATGACCTGCTCACACTGGCGTTTGCCGAGGATGTGGGCGACGGCGACCACACCACCCTCTCCACCATCCCTGCCGATGCCATGGGCAAGCAGCAGCTTATAGTCAAGGAGGAGGGCATATTGGCAGGCGTAGATGTCGCCCGCATGGTATTTGACAAGTTCGACCCCTCGCTCAAGATGACCGTGTTTATCAATGACGGGGCGCATGTCAAGCCTGGCGATGTGGCGTTTGTAGTGGAGGGACCGGTGCGCAGCCTTCTCCAGACAGAGCGCACTATGCTCAACATCATGCAGCGTATGAGCGGCATAGCCACAATGACGGCAAAGTATCAGGAAAAACTTTCCGGTCTGAAGACCAAGGTGCTTGACACACGCAAGACCACTCCGGGCATGCGCATGCTCGAAAAGGAGGCTGTCAAGATCGGTGGAGGCATGAACCACCGCATAGGTCTTTTTGACATGATACTCATCAAAGACAATCATGTCGACTTTGCCGGAAGCATCACCAATGCAGTCAACCGCGCTCGCGCTTATCTCAAAGAGAAGGGCAAAGACCTCAAGATAGAGGTGGAAGTCCGCAACACTCCTGAGATAGAGGAGGCTCTGAGCCTGGACGTGGATCGCATCATGCTTGACAATTTCACGCCCGAACGCACCCGCGAGGCTGTGAAACTCATCAACGGACGCTGTGAAGTAGAATCATCCGGAGGCATCACCCTTGACACTCTGCGTGAGTATGGCGAGTGTGGCGTGGACTACATCTCCGTAGGTGCGCTGACCCACTCGGTCAAAGGTCTTGACATGAGCTTCAAAGCCTGCTAACGTAGCATATCAATCATCTTGTCATAGGTCATGTCCTCGAAGCCGCTGATGGTGACGGGGACATGACTTTTCATTTTTTCGGGGGAGAAGGTGGTGGTCACGCCTATGACGTGGCAACCAGCGGCGATGCCTGAGGCTATGCCCTGGAAGGAATCCTCAAATACCACGCACTCTTCGGGTCGGAGTCCGAGCATCTCGGCTCCTTTAACGTAAGGTTCTGGGTCAGGCTTGGAATGAGCGACCATGGAGCCGTCGACTATGGTGTCAAACCATTGGCGCAGCTCAGGGAGCTGTTCGAAGAGATAGCCCATCTTGACGCTGTCACTGCTGGTGACGATGGCGGAGGCTATGCCATGGTCTTTGAGGTCGCGCAGAAATGATGTGACGCCGGGATATTCGTGGTAGCGGATTATGTCCTCAAACTGATGGATGCGGTCTATGATGTCCTGGCGCGTGCCGTCATCGGGGTAGTTCTCCAGTATCTTGGAGAGGGTAGTGCCTTTGATTGCCATGGGGTAATCGTGGATGCCTGTCGGATAGACCTTCTCGATGTCGCTCCAGAATTGCGTGTACTGTGTTTCGCTGTCAATCAGCACGCCGTCAAGGTCGAATAGTATGCCTTTAATATTGGTCATAGAATATAAATTAGAGGTGCAAAGTTACAATCAAAACAGCAGTTAACGAAATTCTTGGTAACTTTGCAATGGAATTATGATTGACACCGCTAATACATCACCTACCGAACTTGGTACAAGAAGCATCGGACGCCTCTTGGTGCAGTATTCCATACCTGCCATCGTGGCAAGTGTGGCAACCTCGCTCTATAACATCGTTGACAGCATATTCATCGGTCACGGAGTGGGAGCCCTTGCCATATCCGCTCTTGCAATTGCATTTCCGTTGATGAATCTCATCATCGGCTTCTGTATGCTTGTCGCTGCTGGCGGCGCGGCTATCAGTTCGATATTCCTCGGGCAGAAAAACTACGTGAATGCTACCAAGGTACTTAATAACGTCACGCTCTGCTGTGTGGTTCACAGTCTGGTCGTCGGAGGTCTGTCATTGATATGGCTTGATGATATACTGAGGCTGTTCGGGGCTACGGAACAGATATTGCCTGATGCCTACGACTTTATGTTTGTGATATTGCTCGGGTCGCCGCTGTCGTTTGTGTTCATAGGGCTTAACTTTGTGATGAGGGCCACGGGATATCCGTCAAAGGCTATGATGTCGGCACTGATATCGGTGGTGGTCAATGCTGCCGTGGCTCCAATCATGATTTTCGCTCTGCATTGGGGCATGCACGGTGCGGCTATAGCTACCCTTGTAGGGCAGTCGGCTGGCTTGGTGTGGGTGCTTTATCATTTCCTGTCCAAGAAAAGTTTCGTCCATTTTACCAAGGGGGTAGGATGGTTTGACCTGGAGATAGTCAAGAAGATTTATGCCATAGGTCTGTCGCCGTTTCTGATGAACATGTGTGCCTGCATTGTGGTGATATTCATCAACAAAGCCATCCTGGAATATGCCGGGGCTGACGGTAATATCGGCGTCGGGGCTTACGGTATCATCAACCGTACGACTATGTTTTTCGTCATGATCGTATTCGGCGTGACACAGGGCATGCAACCGATTCTCGGCTACAACTACGGAGCTGCCAACTGGCAGCGAGTGATGAAGACCCTCAAGCTCGGCATATGGATCGGAGCTATTATCACCACTGTGGGTTTTGCTGCCACCGAACTGTTTCCTGACACTATCAGTGCGATGTTCACCTCTGACAAGCAGATGGTGGCTATGGCGCGTAATGCTTTCAGAATCTACTTTGTGTTTTTCCCTCTCGTAGGTGTGCAGATTGTCATTCAGAACTTTTTTCAGAGCATCGGCAAGCCGAAGCTTTCAATATTCCTCTCGCTTACCCGTCAGCTGATATTCCTGTTGCCTTCGCTGTGGATATTGTCGCCTATATTCCGCCTTGACGGTGTGTGGGGTGCTATGGCGACCAGCGACTTTCTGGCATTTATATTGACTATAATAACCGTCGTTATAGCCACGCGGCATGAACGGAAACGGTTTCAACACCACAATACATCTTTGCAATGATACAACAGATATCGCTGCGGCTCAAGCCTGTAGAAGCGGCTTCGGAGCTGACTCTCGTCTCCATAATAAGTACGCGTTTGGGCATAGATGCCAACCGCATCAAGGCAGCCCGTGTGGTGCGCCGCAGCATTGATGCGCGCCAGCGCATGGTTATGGTCAATGTGACTGTGGATGCATATATTGATGAGATGCCTGAGGCGTTGGTGCGCAATGACACTCCGCTGCCACGGCTCGGGGACGATGCCAGGGAGGTGGTGGTGGTTGGCGCCGGTCCGGCGGGATTGTTTGCCGCGCTTCGCCTTGTGAAGCTCGGTATCCGTCCGGTGGTGATAGAGCGAGGCAAGGATGTGGACAGTCGTCGCAAGGATCTTGCTGCCATCGCCCGCAGCGGAGCTGTAGATGCCGACAGCAACTATTGCTTCGGCGAGGGGGGCGCAGGGGCGTTTTCCGACGGCAAACTGTTCACGCGCAGCAAAAAGCGTGGCAATGTTGACGAGATTCTCCGCATACTCTATGACCATGGAGCAGATGAGTCGGTGATGGTCGATGCGCATCCGCATATCGGCACAGACCGCCTGCCTGTGATAATCAAATCCATCCGCGAGCGGATTATTGAGGCTGGAGGGGTATTTCATTTCTCGCAGCGTGTCACTGGGCTGCTTATGGACGGTGACGAGGTAAAGGGTGTGAAGACGGCATCAGGCAAGGAGTACCACGGACCTGTAATCTTGGCTACGGGACATTCGGCAAGGGATGTTTACCGCTTCCTTCACGCTGATGGCGTGGCTCTTGAGGCTAAGGGCCTGGCTATAGGTGTACGTCTGGAGCATCCTCAGGAACTGATTGACAAGATACGCTATCATAATCCAAACGGTCGCGGCAAGTATCTGCCTCCGGCTGAATATACTATGCTTACGCGAGTGGACGGACGAGGTGTGTATTCATTCTGCATGTGCCCCGGTGGCGTGATAGTCCCGGCTACCAACGAGGACGGCTTGCTCGTGGTCAACGGCATGTCATCATCGACCCGCGGAGGTCGTTGGGCAAACTCAGGGATGGTGGTAGAGGTGCTTCCTGAGGATGTAACTGTCAAAGAGGGGGGAGATGCCGCCTTGCGGATGATGGATTTCCAAGAGGATATAGAGCGTCGGTTCTATCTTGACGGCAAAGAGGATGGCGCAGTTCCGTCACAAAATGCCCCGGCACAGCTTATGACAGATTTTGTCAAGGGTGTCGCGTCAAAATCGCTCCCAGCCACATCTTATGCCCCGGGGATACATTCAGCGCGTGTCGACCGTCTGCTGCCTGAATCAATCAGCAGCCGTCTACGCAAGGGTTTTGAGGAATTCGGTAAGAAGCAGCGCGGTTTCCTGACCCCGTCAGCCACTGTGATAGGTTGCGAGACACGCACATCATCCCCGGTACGCATCCCGCGTGATCCCGAAACTCTCCGCCACATCACAGTGCGAGGTCTGTATCCCGCCGGCGAAGGGGCCGGCTATGCCGGTGGCATAGTCAGCGCAGCCATCGACGGCATCCGCGCCGCCGACTCCGTGGCGCAAATGCTGTAATAATACGTTTGCTATGCAATGTAGTTGTGTAGGGACATGCCGTGGTATCTCCGCCCGCAACAAGATTGATATATGCCGATGTTGGGATGCGGACATGCCACGGCATGTCCCTACAGGGGGGATTACTATGGTTTGGTGACTTTTTCGGCGGCTATGGTTTCCCGTGTATTCTCGACTATCTGGGCTGGGGTGGCGAGGGTATAGACGGGGATGCGGATGCGCCGCCACAGGCAGGGCGGTACGAGGCGCATCAGTGTGGCGGCTATTGCCCAGCGGCAGTCTACATAGGTGGTACGCCATGGACGGCGCAGTGAGCACATGATTCGCGGAGCGGCGTAATCAAGGCTCATGGTCATGGGATAGTCCTGTGTTGGGTTGAGCAGCGGTGTGCGTATCCATCCCGGACGTACATCGGTGAATTTGATACCGAGATTTTGATTATGTGAGAGTTGGTCAAGAGCTTCAAGATAGGTCTGGTTGAAGCTCTTTGATGCCGAATAGGCTGCGAGAGGTCCGATGCCACGTACACCAGCCACACTTGTCACGGCAGCTATATGTCCGCCCTGTCCACGGTTCTTGAAGTAATGGAAGGCTGTGTCAATCATTCTGACAAAACCTTCCACATTGGTTTTGACGGTCTGGAGGTCTTCTTTGGGATTCACGGCTGCGTTTTCGTAGCCTATGCCTGCTACATGGAAGTAGGTATCCATGCCGCCGAGTTTCTTGATCAGCGAATCAAGTTTTTTCGGCGCATCGTTTTCGGTTATGTCTATGACTTCGGTCTCTATGTTGTCAGGATATGCCTTTTTGAGCTTTTTGAGGACTTCGTGTTTGCGTCCGGCAGCCCCGACCATATGTCCTTTCTGAGCGAGACGTTCTGCCACTTTGAGACCTATGCCCGATGTGGCACCCATGATTATTATTTTCTTCATATTGTCAGTGCGTTATAAGATTGTACGGTTATAACGCACTGGGGAGGTCATTCGTTCAGCCGCGGTTGGTCTGTCTCGTCATCCTCAGCCATCTTGGCAAGCTGTTTCGTTGCCTTTGCTCCGAGGTTTTTCAGTTCCTCGGCACGGCGTATGAGGTTGCCGCGACCCGAGGAGAGTTTACCCATGGCGTCGGTGTAGGTTTTGTCGATATTTTCGATGCCCTTTTTGAGCTTTTCCATGTCGGTGACGAAGCCGCAGAATTTATCGTACATCCTTCCGGCAGCCTCGGCTATCTCTATGGCGTTGCGGTTCTGGCGGTTTTCGTTCCACATCTGGCGTATCATGCTAAGCACTGATACTAAGTGGGTGGGCGATACGATTAGCACACGTGACTCCAATCCCTCTTGCCACAGCCCTGGATCGGCATGCAGAGCTGACATGTATGCGCCCTCGTTGGGCACGAACATCATCACGAAGTCCATGGTGCGCGTGTCGGTTTTTGCACCCACATAGTCCTGATAACGCTTGTCACGCAATTCGCGGATATGTTTACGGACCGATTTCACGTGTTTGTCTATGGCGGAGATACGTGTCATATCGTCATCGGCGTTTACATAGTCTGCATAGTCCTTTAGCGACACTTTGCTGTCGATGATGACATCGCCCTGGTTGGGGTAGTGGAGCACCACGTCGGGGCGCAGACGTGCGCCCTCCTCGTTGGTGAGCGTTTTGCCTTCGGCGTCTGTGGTGGCTTGCACCTCATATTCCTCGCCACGACGCAGACCGCTCTTGTCAAGGATAGACTCAAGGATCATTTCGCCCCAGTCACCTTGTACCTTGCTGCTTCCGCGCAGTGCACGTGCCAGTTCTTTTGCCTCCGTGCCTATTGAGTTGTTGGTCTCGATAAGGCGCTTGATATGTTCGGTCAGGGAGAAGCGTTGACGCGACTCCTCATTGTAGTTGTCGGTTATGCTTTTTTTGAAACCGCTGAGTTCCTCTTGCAGCGGTTTGAGTATCAGTCCAAGACGGCTCTCTTGCTGCTCGCGCATGTTGGCAGACTGTAGATTGAGCACCTCTGCGGCTATCGCCTTAAATCGCTTCTCCATCTCAACCTCAGCCTTTTCGCGCTCGCCGAGCCGTTCGCGGTATTCAGCCTCTCGCTTGTCGGCATCCGCCTGTATGCGAGCCACCTCGCGCTGCGCATCAGCCTTGGTGCGGCTCACCTCCGCATCGCAGAGCTGCCTTACGCGAGCGATTTCCGCCTCGCCCTCAGCGCGTACACGCTGGATTTCAGCCAGCCCCTCCCCACGGACGCGCTCCACCTCCGCCTCCGCCTGCCTGTTCCGCTCCTCAAGCCTGACGCAAGTCTGCCGAGCACTAAAGCCCCAGATGAGAGCGGCAGCCAACGCTACCGCCAGTATAATTACCGCTATGATCATGATGGTACAAAATTTTAATATCTACAAAGATAGCAATAGTATGCAACAGTCCACTCGGTCGGTATGGTTATTTTTATGTGTCAATCTTTTGCTGCGTGTAGCTGACGAGATGAGATTGTCTTGATCTGCTATGCTAAAACACTGTATTTCTCTAGTAGGGACATGCCATGGCATGTCCGCTTTCTGCAGCACTCGCAAATGCAACGCCTGATGGGCGGACATGCCACGGCATGTCCCTACAGATGCTTCAGGTGGGTGAGGAGGTCGGCTACTATGAAGGTGGAGCCGCCGACAAAGATGGTTGCTTCGCTTTGGGTGCGGGTGGCGGCGAGTGCGGCGGTGTAGGCTTCGGCTACTGTGGGGTAGGCGGTGCCTTGGAGGTGGTGGGTGGCGGCTATCTGCTGGAGGTCGTGGGCGGGGAGGGCGCGGCGCACGCTCGCGGAGGTGAAGTAGTAGGTGGCTTGGCGGGGCATCATGGACAGGATGGTGGAGATGTCTTTGTCGTTGACGAAGCCTATGACCATGTGGAGATGCCCGAATGCGGGATTGGCGAGCTGACGGCTGAGGTATTGCCATCCTCCGGCGTTGTGCCCGGTGTCACAGATGACGTGGGGGGCGGTGCTGACGGTCATCCAGCGTCCCATGAGACCCGACAGAGTGTTGACATCTCTGAAACCTCGGCTGATGCTCTCAGCCGTCAATCTGTCAAAACCGTGATGCTGGAGATATTGCAGTGCAAGGAGGGCGGTGGCGGCATTATGGGGCTGGCATGTGCCTGTCAGAGCGCAGTCTATGTCGCCGAAGGGGGTGGCAGTGTAGCGGATTACATCTGACATCGCCTCGGCGGAGGCGTAGGGTAGATTGTCTTGGGCAAACGTGATGGAGGAGTCATGCGCGGCTGCGGTGTCGGCGAATACACGGCGCACTTCGCCCTCGGCTTCGCCGATGATCACCGGGATGCCCGTCTTGATGATGCCGGCTTTTTCAGCGGCTATTTCGGGGAGGGTATCGCCGAGCAGCGCGGTGTGGTCTTTGGAGATATTGGTGATGATTGACAGCTCTGGTGTGATGATGTTGGTGCTGTCAAGCCGTCCACCGAGCCCTACTTCTATCACTGCGACATCCACTTCGTGACGGGCGAAGTGGTCGAATGCCATGACGGTGGTCAGTTCGAAAAACGAAGGTGCCAAACCACACTCCATATCGTGGTACTTGCTGATAAAACCGCATACTTCCTCCTCTGAAATCATCTCGCCGTCGATGCGTATGCGTTCGCGGAAGTCAAGCAGATGGGGGGATGTGTAGAGACCTGTGCGGTAGCCGGCTGCTGTCAGGGAGGCGGCGATAAGCGAACTGGTCGAACCCTTGCCGTTGGTGCCAGCCACATGTATGGTGCGTAGGCGGCGATGCGGATTGCCAAATGCTGCGGAGAGGGCTGTCACGGTGTGGAGCCCTGGTTTGTAAGCGTGTGCCCCGATGTTTTGAAACATCGGGGTGCTTTCAAACAGGAAGTCTATAGCCTCGCGGTAGGTCATGGTCAGAATATCAGGAAACCGGCAAGTCCGGCAATGAGGATTACAATGATGGGGTGGAGCTTAGCCCAGAATACCAAGCAGAAGGCAGCCGCGCAGATGCAGATGCTCTTGATGATGTCGGTGTCGACGGTGCCGAAATTCTGGTCGTTCATCAGCAGCAATGCAGCGGATGCTATCAGTCCGACCACCACAGGACGTAAGCCCATGAAGATACCCTGGATGGCGACGCTGTCACGGTGGCGGCGGATGAAGTGGCTGGTGTAGAGGACGAGAAAATACGAAGGCAGCACCACAGTAAGAGTGCATATCAGCGAACCGAGTATGCCCCACAATGGATTGTCGGCAAAGGCTGCAGTGGTATGTGCCGGGGCGACATAACCGATATATGTAGCGCTGTTGATGCCTATCGGTCCCGGGGTCATCTGAGAAATCGCCACGATGTCGGTAAACATCTTTTTGGAAATCCATCCCGGACCTACTATCTCGCGTTCGATCAGAGCGAGCATAGCGTACCCTCCGCCGAAACCGAAGAGTCCTATCTTAAGATAGCTCCATATGAGTCGCAAGTATATCATTGTTCGTCCTCCTTTTCAAGTTGTGGGTCATTATCGTGTTTGTCGGCTGCGCGTAGCATCTTGTGATGGCGGCGCAGATAGAGATATCCGCCGAGACCGCCGAGCACTATGTAGAGTATGGGGTTGCTGACCACAGGCAAGCGGCTCCACACAAGCAGAGCCACCGCCACTGGAATCCATATCGTCTTCCATGAGATTTTGGCTGCACGTGCGCTCGTGATGACCGGGGCAATGATAAGAGCCACCACTGCCGGGCGCAGACCCTTGAATATCGATGTCAGGACAGGATTGGTGTTGATGGCTTCTGGCGTGAGGAATATCGCGATGGCGAGGATGATCAGAAACGAAGGCAGTATTGTGCCTGCCGATGCTGCGATGCTTCCCTTGAATCCGCGAATCTTATCGCCCACAGCCACCGAGATGTTGACGGCGAGGATGCCCGGAAGCGACTGTGCCACCGCCAGCAGGTCCAGAAACTCGTCTTTCTCGACCCAATGGTTTTTGGTGACCACCTCCTTCTCGATGATGGAAATCATCGCCCAGCCGCCTCCAAAGGTGAAGGCACCTATTTTAAAAAATGCGGCAAAGAGCCGCCACAATTGATGTTTCATACTGCAAAAAAGCGTTTGTCATTCGCGATGATAGATAAGACGTGCCAGCCCGAAGATGTAGCGGCGGAAGCCGGGGATATATGCCAGCAGGCGGTCAAACCATCCGATATGAGGGGATATAAACTTCACGACCAGCCCGACGTAGACCATGGCGAAGATGGTGCCCGGACCGATGACATTCCAGAGCCAGCGTCCGAAAAACAGATAGCATGCGCCCACGGCAAGCACAACAAGGAGTGTATCTACGTAGATTTTGACTTTGGCAAAGGGTCGCTTTATTACCTGGCTGATAGCTATGGATATGCCCTCGCCTGGCATCGTCACCGAGCCGCAGCGTATTTCGAAAGCAATACCTATGCCCATGACGGTACATCCGGCAAGCTGGGTCATAGCCTGTGAGAGCAGAGTGTCGCAGACAATCGGTGAGGTGAGGTACATATTGAGGTCGATGAGCCATCCGAATATAAAGCCGATTACGAGCTGGAAGAGCTGCATCGGGTCAAATCTGCGACGGAGGATGAGAATCTGGCAGAATACCAGTATGAAATTCATCATGATGGTGTAGCCGCCGATGCTCCATGACGGCACGGATGCTCCGTCAGCTCCAGCCAGTGAGAGAACATATGGCAGCGATGAAATCACACTGCTGCCGAGACACGACCTGACACATAGAGCAACCCCCAGCGTCATCATATTCAATGACATCAGCAGCAACAGATGCTGCCATACAAACGACAAAACCTTCTCCTTACGTGTAGTAGCAATACTTATGCCCATAGTCTGTAAAATGCTTTAGTCCCTGCAAAGTTACGAATTATTATGCAATGCGTAACAAACAGTCCGCAACCGTGAGGCTGCGGGCTGAACATCAAGTTGTGTGCATTAAGTTGAGGTTATTTATGCGTGGGGAGAGTGGGGGGATTGGCAGGGGCAGCAGTGGCAGTGGGCGGTTTCGGCTTCGATGGTGGAGTGGGTGACGCCTAAGGGTTCGACGGCTTCGCGGACGCTTTCGATTACTTGGTCGATGTGGGTGGGGTCTTTGACTATGACGTGGACGGTCATGGCTACTTGGGTGGTGCTGATAGCCCACACATGCAGGTGGTGGCAGCTTTCGACTCCGGGCACTTTACCGATGGCTTCGCGGATGTCGCTGATATGGATGCCTGAGGGCACTCCGTCCATAGCCAGGCGCAGGCTCTCGCGGAGCATCGAGTAGGAGGTTATGGCTATGAGTATGGCGATGACGATGCCGATTATGGGGTCGATGAAGTTCCAGCCCGTAAAGGCGATGATTATACCCGACACGACTACGCCTATCGATACGAGCGTGTCGGCTGCCATATGCAGGTATGCGCCCTTGACGTTGAGGTCGTGTTTGCTGTCTTTCATAAACAGCCATGCTGTGAATCCGTTGATTATTACGCCTATTCCTGCCACCCAGGCTATCACGCCGCCGTCGATGGCTGTCGGACGGAGCAGCTTCTCGATGCTCTCATATAGGATAAACGCTACTGCGATATATAGGATGATGGCGTTGAGCACAGATGCGTTGACGGTGGCACGACGGAAGCCGTAGGTATAATTGTCGGTGGGTTTGTGCTGAGCTGCCTTGAAGGCGATCAGTGCGATTATCAGCGATGCGACATCGCTCAGATTGTGACCTGCGTCAGAGAGCAGTCCCATAGAGTCGGTAAGGAATCCGAAGATGCCTTCCACCACCACATACGACACATTGAGCCATATGCCTATTTTAAAAGCACGGTTAAGTTTGCCATTGGCATCGTGGCTTATATGTGCATGTGAGTGGTCATGTCCGTGATGAGTGTGGTCGTGTGAATGTGCCATAACTTATATGTTTTGATACTTATAATATTCAACATCTGATGATGCAAAGTTACGGCACAGGGAATGCAACCGTGTTGCAAAGTTGATTTGACAAATAAAAAGACCCGGGGGACATCAAGTCTGCCGGGTCTTTGGGGGATATTTAACAACCAATCAAGTTACTTCTTGGGGGTCAAGCGGATGGCTGCGCCACCGCCGGGGGCGAGGTGCTGCTTAAAGCGCGTCTTTGAGGTGACGGTGCGGGTGTGTATGCGGTATGCCTGGGGGTTGGTCTTCCAGTCGGCATCGGGAGCGTCTTCGTAGATGGTGGCAGTGTATTTGACATCTTTGGGGAGGAAGCTGAGGTCGATGAGGACTTCACGGGCGTTATGGTCGGTGATGGCTCCTATGTACCAGTCGTCGGAATTTTTGTCGCGACGAGCCACAGTTATGTAGCGCATGGGCTCCGCTTCGAGATAGCGAGAGTCTGACCAGTCAACCGGCACATCCTTGATGAACTGGAAGGCATCGGGGAAACGCTCGTAGTTTTCAGGAAGGTCGCATGCCATCTGCATGGGGGAGGGCATGGTCAGATACAGGGCGAGCTGACGGGCTATGGTGGTGCCAGCCTGATCATCCTTGCCCTCGCCATAGTAGCTCAGACGTGTTTCAAACAAGCCCGGGGTGTAGTCCATTGGACCACCTTTGAGGCGCGTAAAGGGAAGGATGCAGGTGTGTGACGGCGGATTGCCGCCCATTGATTCAAACTCGCCTCCGCGAGCCGATTCCTGAGCTACCCAGTTGGGGTAGGTGCGGCAGAGACCTGTAGGACGCGGTGCCTCGTGGCTGTCGACCATGATGCGGTTTTCGGCGGCTTTCTCGATGACGTGGCGCACGTGGTCCACCATCCATTGCGATGTGTGGTGCTCCGAACGCGGGATGATAGCTCCGACATAGCCGGTCTTGACGGCATCGTAATTGTTGTCCTTCATGAACTTGAAAGCGGTGTCAAGCTGACGCTCATAGTCGGCGGCATTGGCAGCCGTCTCGTGGTGCATTATCATCTTTACACCCTTTGAAGCAGCATAGTCGCGTATAGAATCCACGTCAAAGTCGGGATAGGCTTTGTCAAAGAGGAACTGGCGGTTTTTGCGGTAGCTTGCCCAGTCTTCCCAGCCTTCGTTCCATCCCTCGACGAGTACGCCGTCAATGCCATGCTTGGCGGCGAAATCGATGTAACGCTTTACGTTGGCGGTGTTGGCTGGATGGCGCCCGTTGGGCTTCAGGGTTGAGTAGTCTGTGATGCCCGGTTTGGCGCGGTAGTCATCGGAATATGCCCATGTCTTCTGCTTACCGGTAAACATCTCCCACCATACGCCTACAAACTTCATCGGCTTGATCCATGACGTATCTTCGATTTTGCACGGTTCGTTGAGGTTGTAAATCAGTTGCGATGCGAGGATGTCGCGGGCATCGTCGCTGACTATGAGTGTGCGCCACGGAGTGTTGAACGGCAGTTGCAGATAAGCTTTTACGCCGAGACGGTCAGGCACAAGGTCGGACTTCATAGAGGCGGTAGCCGGGTCGACATCCACAAGCATGGCGGGGTAGCCGTCAAGAGCCGCTTCGTGGAGGTTGACATACACGCCGTCGGGAGATTTCAGCAGCATCGGGGTCTGCACCATGTTGCCGCCCGAACGCTGGCTCTCGTTGTGGCGCTTGTAGGAAGCAAGAGCCTCAGGGAGGGCGGATGCTTTGGTTTCTGACCACAGATATTCGTCCGTGTCATAATCGCCAGGGATGCAGTAGAGCGTCGGGTCGCCTGTGAAATTGAATTGAGTCAGTTCGTCACGCAGAGTGAGGTAGTTGGCATGGTCCTGAGCGGGGAGCTCATAGCGGAAACCGAGACCATCGTCAAACAGGCGGAAACGGACGGTCATTAACCGCTCGGGATTGTCGGATTTGAGATGCACAGCCATCTCGCGGAAATGGTCACGCACATCGGCATATTCACCCCATACAGGCTGCCATGTACGGTCGATGGTCACTGTGTCTATGCTCATCACGCGGAAACCGTCGACAAATGCAGCTTCGTCGGCTTTCAACCCGAGACGGCTGGGAGTGACAAGAGCCTTACCTTTGTAGTTGAGGGAATAAAGCGGTATGCCGAGAGAGTCCACCGAGATGTCAAGCTTCAGGTTGCCAGAGGGTGAAGTGATGCCCACGGCTGCCATATTGATGGCACCCGTGAGCATCAGTGTTGATATAAATAGTTTCATATCGTCAGAGCGTTAGTTCATATAAATGGCATATCCGTATGCCGGGAGTTCCAAAGTAACTGGCATTGTCTGGGGAGTGCCGTTGAGAAGGTCGGTCATCGCAGCCCCGGCGAGAGAGATGGGTACGCGGACAGTCTGAGAGTCCTTGGTGGTATTTGCCACTACGAGCATGTTGTGACCGGGAATGGCACGGACGAAGCAGACTGCCGAGGAGGTGGAGAAATCACGCAGTTCGCCACGGCGCACTTCTGCCGATGCTTTGAAAGCATGGTTGATGGCTCTGTACGTGTCAGACAGCTCGTCAGAGAAGTCGAGGGGATTGTAGTTGAAAAACGACAGCTTGCCCGTCAGCCCCTTGACATCCATTGAAGAATATATCATAGGTGTGCCGTTGAGCATCGATGCGAGCACATAGGCTGTGGGTATGGCGTCGGCAGAGCCAAACATCTTGTCTACCTCATTTTCGGCTGCAACATCGTGGTTGAAGGCATAGCGCAGTATCGACTTGCCATCGGGAACTTTTGCGAACGCTTCTGTAGCCTCTTTGACCACGCCCGAAGGCTTGCCGCCATTGAATGCCGCCGATATGACAGTCGGGCAGTCCCAGTCATAGATCATGTTGAAACCGTCAGCATAATATGAAGGGTTGCCACTCTCGGCGAGCATGAAGATGTCGGGATTTATGGCGCGCAGGTCTGTGATCAGACGGTTCCAGAACTCGTGGGGTACACCCTCTACGTAATCGCAGCGGAAGCCGTCGATGCCTGCCTGGTCAACCCAGAACTTCATCGCATCTATCATCGCGTCACACGTTTCGGGGTTGTTGAAGTTGAGCTGGGCTACATCGCCCCATCCATTGGGGGATATGATGTTGCCGTTGGCATCCTTCTCGTAACGGTCGGGGTGTTGGGTGATCCACGGATGGTCCCACGACGTATGGTTGGCTACCCAGTCGAGGATTACCTTCATGCCGATGGCATGGGCATCGTTGACTAACCGCTGCAGGTCAGCCATGGTGCCGTAACGCGGGTTGAGAGCTTTGAAGTCGCGTATGCAGTAGGGGGAGCCGATGCTCTTGAGCTCTCCAGGCTCGCACACGGGCATGATCCAGAGTATGTCACAGTCCATGCCGGATATGCGTGGCAGCTGGGCATTGATGGCATTGAGGCAGTCATGGTCGCCGAAGAAGCGGGGGTTAGCCTGATAGATTACATTGGTCGACACCTCGCGTCCCACTACGGGAGCGGCAGGATTGTCGGGCATATCCATTTCATAGGATGTGCATCCTGACAGAGCCAGGGCTGCCATCGCTGCTATGAAAGATTTCGGTTTTATTCGTTTCATATATCGTGTCATTTGATTTCAGCCTTGTCGGGATAGGCTATGATGTAATAGTCTTTGTCGATGGTTATGCCTACGGCATCGTACTGGGTGCCGGCATTGTCATTGAAGATGAGGTTTTCGCTTTCGCCGCTGCCCTCGACGGTCAGCACCTTATAGGTAACACCGTCAACGGTCTCGGTCACATCGGGCTGTGTGCCGGGCCATCCGCCGAAAATCTCCTTGTCGCCCCAGGCATACACGTAGAAGCTGTTCCACCCGGTGAGATCCTGGATATAGATCTTATACTCTTTGGCAGGGTCTGGGTCAGGGTCTGGCGTTGGATCGGGATCAGGGTCAGGAGTGGGTTCTGAAGGTATATAGGTCGCGGGGTCGATTTCTTTTGCTCCAGAGGCGGTAAGTTCCACGTATACGTCGCGGTCAAGATTGAACACTACCACATCATCGATCTGCTTGCCGTTGCCGTTGTTGAGTATGACATGTTCTTCGAGTCCGGCATCGCAGTTGGCTGCTCCGAGGTCAAAATAGGTATACTGCACGCCGTTGATGGTCTGTGTGCCTGTCGGACTCATGCCTGGCCATGCTCCGTTGAGGTCATTGACCGCTCCCCACATGTAGAGGTAGAGGGCATCCCAGCCAGTGCGGTCCACGACAAACACTGCATATCCGTCATGTGTCACCACATCCGAGGGGTTGAACTCGTTGACGCTGCCTGGCGTCAGTTCGAGATAGAAGTCTTGATTGAGGGTGACATTGTAGTCGGGCAGCTGCTTGTTGCCGTTATCGCTGAAGATGAGGTTGAGGTTCAGACCTTCGTTGGCTGCGCCGGTGTCGAAGTATTTGTACTTCACGCCCTTGATTTCCACAGTGCCGGTGGGTTTCATGCCTGGCCATCCGCCGAATGCCTCGGCATCCCCCCAGGCGTACATGGTGAGGTCATCAAATTCAGAGTTGTCAACTACGTAGATGACGTAGCCGTCGTGTACTATCTCATCAGGGTTGACAGGCTTGTTGAAATAGTCAGCCCAGCGATACACAATCACATTAAGGCGACCGCCCACCTCAGGCGCGTCACGGTGGATGACAGGCGTGTTTTCAAGAGATCTCTCTTCGCCTTGTCCCACGGAGTAGAATGTGTAACCGTCGGCAAGTGTCTTGCCATTGATGAAATCGGCAGGATTGAGGTATATGCCCCACTTTACATCGGTGTCAGGGGCTTTCTCTAGCTGCCAGCGCGGATCACCCACGGCATCCATACCGCCGTTAAATTCTCCGATGATGTATATCTTGTCAGATGCGAGAGTGCCTTGGGGAACGATTACTTCGAGGAGCTGATAGCCCTGTCGCAGTTCGAAGCGGGGGAGCTGGCTGTCAAATATGATCTCGTCCTTGGAACATCCGGCAAGGAATGGCAGGAGCAGCAGGAGGAGAAGGCTTGATATATTTAATTTCTTCATGGTCGGGAGGGTTTAGTAGTTAGGATTCTGTACGAGTCCGGGGTTAACCATCAGGGCTACCTGGGGCAGTGGATACCATTCGTAACGGCGGTCACGTGTGGCAGTCAGTGAGCGGTCGGTCTCTGTGGCGCGTCCGAAGAACCACCATTGTCCTTGTGTGAACTTGTCGAAGCGGCGTAGGTCAGTGCGGCGGCGACGGCCTTCGTCAAGGTATTCAAGACCCCATTCGCTGAGCATCCAGTCCATATCGAAGGCGTTGAAGCCCGGACCTGGCTGCTCAAGGGCGGCAGCATCGGCGGCTGCAAAGTAACGCTGGCGCACATCGTTGACGAGCTGCTTGGCTCCGCCTGCATCTCCGGCGCGCATGCGGCACTCGGCAAGTGTGTAGTAGACCTCAGCGAGGCGGAACTCAACCTGGTCGGCATCACGCCAGTCCACTCCAACCGATGAGGGGTAGACGGGGTAGCGGAGCACACGGAATCCGGAGTTGGTCTGACCCCAGCGCGGACTCATGACAGGCTCCAAGGCTCTGCCGAGGTTGAGGAATGTGCCCACCTGGTCAACGTAGATAAGCGGTTTGTCCTGGAGGTCGGCATCGGCGAGCACAGGCGCGCCTGTCTGATAGTTGGTCTGTGCGCCCATGGCAAACATGCCTTTCCAGTTACCGGCAGCATCGCAGGTGAAGGGCTGTTTGCGTATGTCGGCATCGTTCATGCGGTCAAACGGTGCGCCGAGCTTGTCGCCGTAGTCAAAGAGGAAGCTGCGGGCTCCTTCGCTGCCGGCGTTGGGTACGAGCGTTCCTGTATTGTCCTTTGACGGCACCAAGCATACGCAGTTCCATCCGCTCTGGTCACATGAGAAGTCAAACATCTCATCATAATTATAGGGGAGAAACGGGGTGTTGCGGTTGTTGTTGGTGGCATGACCTGCTTCCATGGCAAATGCAAACACCACTTCGGGGCATGTGACATTGTTGATGCCGTATATGTCGCGGTAGTCGCTGGCGAGGTTGTATACGCCGTAAGTGCCGTTGATAATTTCCTGGCAGAGAGTGGCACACTCGGCGTAGCGGTCAACTCCGGTGAATAGCTGTGAGTTGAGAAGCAGACGCATCTTGAGCATACGGTTCATGCCACGGTTCATGCGGTTACGGGTCGCGCTTGATCCGTCTTCGGCTGTCATATCCATGTAGCAGCCATCGAGTTCGTCGGCGATGAACTGCCATATTACGCTGCATCCGCGGTTGAAATCGGGATCAGCCGAGCCGGGGATGTCGTTGCCCACGGAAATGTTGAGAGGCAGTGCGCCTCCCCACAGCTCGAAATTCTGGTAATATGCCCATGCGCGCATAGTGCGCACTTCGGCGATGTAAGAGCGCAGAGCTGCATCGCTCATGCCAACGTCTGCGGGGTCAAGAGCTTCAAGGTCATTGATGAGCAGGTTGCAGAGTCCGATGGTCTCCCAGGCATGTTCCCACGCCTGGCGGATGATGACTGACTCGGAATTCCATGTCTGTGTGGAGAGGACGAACTTGGCTGCCTCGTCATATCCCCACGCACCGCCGTTCCATGTGCGCCATGTGATCTGGTCGGCAGGAAATTCGTTGAGATACCAGAAATACTCCAAGAAACTTCCGGCTGCGCTCGAATATATCGAAGCGACTGCGCCTTTGACGCTGTTCTCGTCCTGATAGTAGGTCGTAGCGTCTATGCGGTCAAATGTAATCTCGTCAAGGTCGGTGCATGACCAGGCTCCGACGGCTATCGCGGCTGCGCCGAGCAGACCGGCTATATGGTTTTTGGTTTTCATTGTGTGTCAGAAATGATGTGGTTAACGGAACTTCACTGTCACGCCGAGTGTAAGCTGTGTGGCTGACGGATAGGCTGACGAAACATCGATGCCTGGGGTTATGCCGGTAGATGTGACAGCCGATGGGTCGGTGCCGGAGTAGCCTGTGATGGTGAAGAGGTTCTTGGCAGAGAGATACACGCGGATGGTGTCGAGGAGCTTGCGGTTTTTCAGCGGTACGGTGTAGCCCAAGGTTACATTTTCGAGTTTGAAGTAGTCGCCGCGCTCGAGGAAGTACGATGATATCACGCCGCCGCCTGACCATACATCGCGGTCCTTTAGGTAGGCACTGCGGAGCACGTTGTCACTGCCGCTGCCCTGAAGTCCCATGCCGTAGCGGCGCATGTTGAAAATCTGGAATTTGAATGCCCCGTTGAACATCAGGCTCAGGTCGAAGTTTTTCCAGCGGATGGTGTTGTTCCATGTCAGGAAATGGCGGGGAGCACCGTCGCCGATATAGCGTTTGTCTTTGGGGTCAGCCGAGGCTGCGGTGACTTTCTCGCCGTCGGCATTGTAGACAAGCATGTTGTGGTTTTCGTCCACTCCGGCATATTCATAGCCGTAGAATTGACCGATCTTGCCACCTTCCTCTACGCGGAAGAAGTATTCGCTTGTGCCGACACCAGGCTTCTGGTACAGGTCGAGATAAGATGCCTGATAGATGTCATTTGACAGTTTGGTCAGCTTGGTGGTGCCGTAGGCATAGTTCACACCAGTGGTCCATGTCACAGGGCGGTTGACCACGGCATCAGCTGTGAGCGACAGTTCGATACCGGTGTTTTTGGTAGTGCCCACGTTGACCAATATCGAGGGATATACATAGGGAGGCTGGGGTGCGGTATAGTTATACAGGAGATCTTGCGAACGGCGGTCGAAGTATTCTATAGAACCGTAGATACGGTTGAAGAACATGAAATCGATGCCGTAGTTGGCGCTTGACAGCTTTTCCCATCCGAGTTCGGGGTTGGCATTGTTTGAGGGACGATATCCGGTGACCCATTGGCCGTCGATCAGATATGTTCCGTTGGCAGAGTAGGTTGCGAGCGATTTGTATGCGTCAAAGTCGCTTCGGCCTGTAACGCCGTAGGAGATGCGGGGCTTGAGGCTCTGGACTGTCTGCACATATTCGCTGAGGAAAGGAGCTTTTGCCATTTCCCATGCTATAGATGCAGCCGGGAATGAACCCCACTTCTTGTCGGCACCGAATTTTGTAGAACCTTCATGACGAATGGAGGCGGAAGCTATGAGCATACCGCGCCAAGCGTAATTCACACGGCCGAAGAATCCGACAAGCGTCGATTCGCTCTTGCCGCCATACATCTGCGCTTTGCCTTCGCCGAGCCATGAGCCGGCGCCGATGCCGTTCCACATCGGTTTGTCAAAGGTGAAGTCATTGTTCTGCATGAACATCTGCTCCCAGTTGGAACGTTCGTAGGCATAGCCGCCGACGACCTTCACGTCATGGTCGCCTTTATGGAATCCGTAGTCGGCAATCCACTCCACGCGGTTGGTCCACCATTTCTGGTAGTGCATCGATGCGCGACCTGCATATCCGCCCCAGTATGACTCGCCTGAGGTGGTGGGAGTGTAGTAGTCGCTTTTGAGGTCGTTGTAGTTATAGGAGTAGGAGAGGGTGGTGCTGACATTGTGGTAATCATTGTTCCAGATGTTGTACTTCACATCGGCCGTGCCGAGGAGGTATGTGCGGTTGCCTTCGGATGTGTTGACCTTGAGCTGCTGCACCGGGTTCTTGATGTCGGTAGGTGACGTGGGCTGAAAATATGTACCGTCTTCATTGAACACGGGGATGGTCGGGTTCATGCCGAGGGCTGTGTCAAACATGCCGTCATCGCCCCATTTTTCCTTGACCTTGCGGGCGTTGAATGATGCGGTGAAGCGCAGATGGTTGGCAAGCGTGTTGGCTGAAACGGCAGCGCGTCCGCCGAATTCCTCGCGTCCGCTCACGATGTCAAGACCGTTGGCTTTCTTGTAGTTGACCGAAGCTGTGTAGTATCCGCCATTTGGGAGAGAGCCGTCAATAGAGAGATACTGGTTGGTGTCATATGAGGTCTTGCGGGTGATCATGTCATACCAGTCGGTGCTCGCACCATAGTCGTTGCCACGGCGAGCGAGTCGCCATTCAAAAGGTGACAGCACTTCGGGCTTATCCTTGGCGAAAGCGAGGGCTGCATATGAATCATAAGTGACCACGGGATGTCCGACATCGCCGAGACCCTTCTTGGTGGTGATGAGGATGACGCCGTTTGCGCCACGTGTGCCGTAGATGGCTGCCGATGCGGCATCTTTGAGCACCGACATTGACTCTATATCCTGGGGCGCGAGGGTACGGATGTCACCTCCAGCCACTCCGTCGATGACGATGAGCGGGCCGTTGCCTGCGCTAAGTGAGGTCGCACCACGCACCTGGAGGGATGCTCCGGCATTGGGGTTGGCTGCTGCTGTGCTTGATACATTGAGGCCTGCCACTTTGCCGGTAAGCATTTCCATAGGGCTGTTCATCGCGCCTTTCTGGAAATCGTCACGGTTGACCTGTACGATAGAGCTTGACAGCTCCTTGCGGCTGAGAGAACCGTAACCGACCACGACCACTTCGTCAAGCAGCTCGCTCTGCTCCTGCATGGTGACATTGATAGTGGTGCGCCCGCTGACCGGCTCTTCTACAGGAGTGAAACCGACGTAGCTGAATACCAATGTGGCATCGGACGGTACATCGCTCAGCGTGTAGTCACCGTCAAAACCTGTGGCGATGCCATGTTTCTGGTCGCCTTTTACTGAGACACTGACTCCTACCAGTACTTCCCCTGCCGGGTCGGTGACAGTGCCTGAAACGTTCAATAACTGCGCCGACATATGCGGGGCAGCTACAAGTGCTAACGTCCAAAGCAGCGTCAGGACGCAGACTCGCGAATTCCATGGTTTTCTGTTCATATGTATATTTTGATTAAAAATGTGATATGGCTTATTTATAATGTGCGTGACAGATGTCCGATGGCAAAGTTCGCCATCAAGCCACGCATTGTCAATCCAATCAAAGTAAAATCAAAATATACATAGAAATTAAAGTGCTGTTATTTAGAGTGTTATAAAATGTGCGGATGGTGTAAAATCAATATATATTCAGAACAATCTTAGCTGATATTCTTGACATCTTCCTCAAAACGGTCGGGGTTGATGGCGCGCTTGCGTATCTTGGACCGGTAGGTGTAGACTGTAGAGATGGAGCATCGTAGGAATTGGGCTATCTTGGTGCTGTCATCTATGCCTATCCTTATCAGGGCAAAGAGGCGCAACTCGGTGTTGAGGAGCTCGCCCGATTTCATTACCATCCTGTCATCAGGACGGAGGAGCGAGTTGAACTTTTCGACAAACGAAGGGTAGATGTTGAGTATCGCCTCGTCAAATTTTGCATAGAAGTTTTTGAGCAGTTGCTCGAACGTAGCCGAAGATTCCAGTTTTTTGAGCAGAGCTGTGCGGCTGCCACCCGAGGCTGCGAGCACACGCAGCGACTGCTGATATTGGAGCAGGGTGGAGATGGCTGACTGGCAGTATTCCATGAAAAGGGCGGCATATTGCTCCTTGGTGCGGTTATAGTCACGGAGGTCGTTGTTTCGCTTTTCAAGTTCATCGTTGGCTGACTGGAGCTGCTCGGTGAGGTCGCTTAACTCGCCATTGATGGCGCAAACGCGTCTGTTGGCTCTGCGTAGCTTCTTGAATTGTGTCAGGATTAGCACACAGGCTATGACAAGCACACATGACAACACGCTGCTGACCCATACCATGGTGCGTAGCCTCCCGGTAAGCTGGTTTTGCGAGGATGCATATGCTTCGTCGATAACCGGAAGCATCTTGCTTGACTGTGCGTTGCGCATGAGAGCCGAGTAGAAATTTGCATCGGCTATGCTTTTTTTGAGATAACGGTTGGCACGCTCTACGTCTCCGTCCTCATACATGACAGTGGCAAGCTCTCTGAACGACATATTTTCCTTGACAGCTCCACGGACATCGGATATGGCACTCAATACGAGATACCTCTTGTATTCATCGTGATATCCGGCGGTCTTGTAGATGTATGCCAGCACTGATGCCAGTATCGAGTATTCGCGGGTGCCGGGCTGGTAGTCCTCAAGATGTGACGAAAGTGCTTTGATCGCTTCCTCTGACTGTCCTTCGCGAGCCATCTGACTCATGACGTAGACGAGATGGTTAAACGTATCGGGCTGTATCACCATATCTAAAGAATCGGCATAGAGGGTGCGCTGATGTTCGTAGGTCTGAGCCGTTTCGTGCTCGTTGGTATATTCGCTAAGATACTGGTATATGCCGCAGCATGTGGAGTAGTAGCGTTCGAGCAGTTCGGGCTTGAGCGAATCACGAGGGATTGCCTGTATGACTGCCATTGCGTCCTGGAAGAGTCCGGCATGTGCATAGACATCGGCGCGCTTTATCATTAAGCGTGTATATTCGCCAGGGTGTGCCGATAGGGCTTGCTGGTGGAGATTCTGGTTGACATAATACAGTGCGGAATCGGCATTGAATGCGTCAAATTCTGCAATCAGGCTATCGGTGATTTTTATACGTCTCTCCTTGTCGGGTGTCAATGCGTACTCCCTGCGCATGTTGGCGATCCTTGCAGTCTTGGCGTCTTCGTAGACTTCACTGCGCTCTATCTCGGTGTCAAGCAGGGCATACAGGCTCTGCAAATCAGTATGCGGCTGTACCTCTTTTGTTTCGGCTGTGTTACGGGCGCATGCTGTCAGCAAGAAATATGCAGATAATATGATAATGAGTGGTGTTTTCATGATATGTTGTAAAGGTAGTGGATATTCCGTGAAAAATCAAAAAAGATTTTTATAAAATGCTTTAATATGCTTGGAAATGTGGGAGCTATTTGTTACCTTTGTAAGTGGTAATATCCAGTAGTAGCAGATGAAGAAAATTCTACTATCGTTTTTGATGGCATTTATGGCATGTGCAGTCGGCTCTGTCAGGGCTGACGGCATCTCTATGTCTGGTCAGAGCGGTAGCGGAAACGATGCTCCTATAGCCAGGGTTACGACAGCCAACACTGTGGAGATAGATGCCGATGCCCTGCCGGCAGGGGAGTCGCGTGTACAGGTGATTGCCATCACAGGTACCGTGATGTGTGACATGATGGTCAATACCGACAATCTGTCAGGCAATCCGCAGGTTGAAAATCTTCCCAAAGGATATTATCTGGTCCGTGCGCTTCCCTCGGGTAACCGCAATGGGCAGCAGAAGGTCAAAAGCCAGAAAATAGTGGTCAAATGAGCGCAGGCTTGTGCGGTGTTGTACGGGCGTGTCTGTGCTGCTTGCCATGAATATGAGTCACGACACATGTCATGGCTTTTTTTGTGCCATATCGCATAAAACCTTATGATTCAACAGTAATCAGAAATATATTAAGAAACAATCATATTTACATAATTAACCTAAGCATGAAAATCTCACACTTCGGAATCTCATCTCTGACAGTATTGGCTGCGTCGATGGCTGTCGTGATGCCTTTTCAAGCCAATGCACAATCTGCCATGGATCAACAGTTTGCTACCTTGCCTGCTTATGCAGGTGACGATCTGGGAGTTACGGTACGTGATGGAGTGACTTCGTTTAAACTATGGAGTCCTCAGGCACAGGAAGTTAAACTCAATATCTATCCTACAGGTCGTAATTCTGTCCCCGACATGACCATCGGTATGCTCAAAGGGGAAAATGGCGTATGGACTGCCACTGTGCCCGAATCGCTCTATGGCAAATTCTACACCTATAATATATATCAGGACGGACGCTGGCGTGGCGAGACTCCCGGTGTCTGGGCTAAGAGTGCAGGGCCCAACGGCAAACGGGCTGCAATCATAGACTTCTCACAGACTGATCCCGAGGGTTGGGCAACGGACAAGGGTCCCGAGACCAAATCGCCTGTCGATGCAGTGGTATATGAGATGCATCACCGTGACATGTCGATACATCCGTCAAGCGGCATCGCCAACAAGGGCAAGTTCCTGGCTCTCACCGAACACGGTACCACTACTCCTACAGGTGAAAAAACAGGTATCGACCATCTGAAAGAGCTGGGTATCACACATGTGCAGATACTTCCGTCATATGACTACGGGTCAGTAGACGAAACCAATCTCCCCTCCAACCAGTATAACTGGGGCTATGACCCGCAGAACTACAACTCTCCCGAGGGAAGCTATTCAACCAATCCCTCTGATCCGACCTCGCGTGTCAGGGAGATGAAGGAGATGATCAAGGCTCTCCATGGTGCCGGTATCGGTGTGATTATGGATGTGGTCTACAACCATACGTTTATCAACGAGGGCAGCAACTTCGACCTGACTGCCCCTGGATACTACTACCGTCATCGTCAGGACGGCTCATGGAGCGATGCTTCGGGCTGCGGCAACGAGACCGCGAGCGAACGTCAGCAGATGCGTAACTTCATGCTCAACTCGCTCAAACACTGGGTGAATGAGTACCACATCGACGGCTTCCGCTTTGACCTTATGGCTATCCACGATATCGAGACCATGAACGAAATCGTGGCTGAGCTGCGTAAGATCAATCCCGACATCATCATCTACGGTGAGGGTTGGACTGCCGGCGATTCGCCCTTGGCAGCCGACAAACGTGCGCTCAAGGACAATGTCTACATGATGCCCGGTGTCGGAGTGTTTTCTGACGATATCCGTGATGCCGTCAAGGGTCATTACAGCCGTCAGGATGACCGTGGTTTTGCCACCGGCAAACCCGGCAATGAGGAGACTGTGAAAATCGGCATCGTTGGCGCTACCGATCATCCGCAGGTCGACTACTCCAAGGGTAACAATTCCAAGAAGCCTTACGCTCTGTCACCTGCGCAGGTGGTCAACTATGTGTCATGCCATGATGACCTCACTCTGACTGATAAGCTCAACAAATCGATGGGCGACACCACCTCTGTCGCCAAGCGTCAGCGCGCTGCCAAGCTCGCACAGACCATCATACTGACATCGCAGGGTATACCTTTTATATGGTGCGGCGAAGAGATTTTCCGCGACAAGAAGGGTGTGCACAATTCTTACCAGAGCCCTGACTCCATCAATGCTATCGACTGGAACAACAAGCACCTGTATCCCGAACTGTTTGACTACTACCGTAATCTCATCGCTCTTCGCAAAGCTCACCCTGCATTCCGTATGAGCGATGCCAAGGAGGTGGCTCGTAACATCAAATTTGACCGTGTCAACGAACCTAACCTGATTTCATACTCTATCCTCAACAATGCCAACGGAGACCGCTGGCGTGAAATCAAACTCGTGTTCAACGGCTCAGAAGCTACCCAGACCGTCAACATCCCCAAAGGCAACTGGACTGTGATTGCCCGCGACGAGCAGATAAATCCTGAAGGTCTCGGCACAGCCAAGGGCGGCAAGATGGAAGTGGCTCCCGTATCAGCTCTCATCCTCGCTCGCGACTGATAAATCTCTGTAATTCGATTCGCTTACTTGTAGGGACGCGGCGTGCCGCGTCAACGCATCAGGAGATAATGTGATGTGTTTTTCGTTTGATGACGCGGCACGCCGCGTCCCTACAAGTGGGTGGGCTTTCAGTTGACTATATCATTCAACCGATTTGCTACCTTATATTATTTACATAAGTGGAGACCCATACTGACGGGTCTCCACTTGCATGTATTTATGGTACGCGCAGTAAGTATTTGTGCAAATTGTAGGGACATGCCGTGGCATGTCCGCATCCTCAGCAGGTCGATATTCTGTGGAACCGTGGCGGACATGCCATGGCATGTCCCTACAAAATATCCGTCGATACGCAAAATGCACATTTACTTTGTGCGCTACCTATAACATGAGAATATGATTATGCGTATAACTCTGATAAGTCTGGTAGCTGCCTTTATGGTGGCTTGTACAGGCAGCAAAAATACTACTGTGTCGTATGATGCGCTTGTGGAGCGCATTGACAGTATCATTTCGGGCAGACCGGGGCAGTTTGGAGTGGCTGTCATTGTCGACAGTCGTGATACAGTGACGGTCAACAACAGCGATGACTATCCGCTGATGAGTATGTTCAAGCTCCATGAGGCACTCGGCGTATGCCATGTGCTTGATTCTTTGGGGCAGGGGCTTGACAGCATCGTGACCATAGACCGTCGGCAGCTTGATCTAGATACATGGAGTCCGATGCTCAAGGAATATGCCTCAGAAAATATTTCTTTGCCTGTAGGCAAGCTGATTGACTACATCTTGATAGACAGCGATAACAATGCGAGCAACATCCTGTTTGACTCCATAGCCTCTGTGGCACAGACGGATGCTTTTGTCGGAACTCTGATGCCTGAGCGACGTTTCAAGCTCCTATGGAAAGAGTCGGAGATGAAGGCTGACCATGACAGGGCTTATGACAACCGCAGCACTCCGCTGGCATATGCCTCGCTTGTCAACCGCGTTTTCACCGATGGCATCGTCAGTGGCGAAAAGCAGACGCATATCAAGGATGCAATGCTGCGATGCAACACAGGCATGGCGCGTCTGGCAGCACCATTGATAGGCGAGAAGGGTGTTACTTTCGGTCATCGCACCGGTTCAGGATATACAAACGAGCGCGGAGAGATTGTGGCTGTCAATGACGGCGGATATGTGACCCTGCCATCAGGCAAATCGTATGCCATAGCAGTCCTTGTCAAGGATTATGCCGGACCGCAAGAGAATGCCGAAGCCGTGATGGCTCAAATCTCCAAGGCAGTCTACGACTATGTCAGATGAACGGTATCTGCATCGGTGATGTCGCGGATGACGCGGCATGGTGAGCCATATGCCAGGACGCATGGAGGGATGTCGTGCGTCACTATGCTTCCGGCTCCGATGACAGCACCGTCGCCGATCGTAACGTCGGGCATCACGGTGACACCGGCACCTAACCATACATTGTCGCCTATGGTGACAGGTCTGGCGCGCATCAGTCCGGCATTGCGTTGCTCGGCTATCAGTGCGTGGGTGATGGTGCATATCGTGGAATTTGGACCGATGAACACATCGTTGCCTATGGAGACCTGTGCCTCGTCAAGGATGGCTACATTGAAGTTGCACATGAAGCGGTCGCCGATATGTGTGTTGAAACCGATATCGCATCTGAAAGGGGTGTTGATATGCGGGTTGCAGCCAATGTGTCCGAAGAGCTTCCGCAATATCTCTTCCTTGCGTTGACCCTCTGACGGCGCCAGCTGGTTTAACTCGTGGCATAGCCGTGCGGCATCGTCAAGGGCAGCTCCGATTTCCTGTGTGAAACCATTGTGCCACCGTCCTGACGACATAAGTTCGATATTGTCCATATTGTACATGATATAAGTCTCTCTGCAAAATTACTCATAAGTAGGCGATTTTTGCAGACATAAAGTGGCTTGGTATTGTAAAATTGAAGGGATATCGTTAAATTTACGAAAACACATAATATCTATACCATGAGAAAAACGATAATGTTGCTTATAGGGATGATGGTTTCTGTATGTGCCAGTGCAGACAAGTCTCCGATGTCAGTGTCAGTTAATGAAGCCACTCCTGAATATTTCAGTGTGGGTAATCCGATAGAATATTGCGGTGACAAGTTTTATTTTGCCTGGAGCGCGCATCCGGCTGAGATATATTATGTTCAGGAATATCTGCCCAAAGGTGAGTCATTTGATTCATACAAACAGATGTTTACGGTCAGTGTCATACTGGCAGACCTGACTCCCATGCAAGCTGTAAAAGCTAAAATAGCCGAACTGGAAGAACGCAAAAAGTCAGATCCTGTAGTCAACTACGTCGTTGCGGAGAATGATGGAGAATACATACTGGAATTCATCGTGAGCGACAGCAAAGATGACAAGATGAACTGTGTGGAAGTCGACATCCACTACTATCGTCAGATGATTATAGGAGGCAAGAAATCATCTGTACTGAGCTTTTATTCGGTGCGGGCTTATGGCGATGACATCATCCCGTTTATGCAGTCAATCCCCGACCGTCGCCAGAAGTGGTACGAGGATATGCTTAAACTCGACCTACAGCCAGTCTTCAAGCAAAAATAGGCTTGGCGGTAACATAGTCTTTTTGGAATGTATTTTGTTTTTTGGGTTGTAAATGCATGGTACGAATGGCTTTTATGGCAGTCCGCATATTTTTTATTTCTTATTGCCGTTAAAGATTGTTAACTTTGTATGTAAGGAACAAGGTTGTTGATTACTTGTTAAGAATTTCGCTGGCAGTATGTCTGATGCGGAGAGTGTCATGGCTTCTATTTCTAAATCTGTATACGGGATATTAAGTGCAACACTATAAAATAATACCAATGATTAAAACAGTTCTGACACTATTGATAGTGTGGTTGTCGGTGCTCGGAGCATCGGGAGCTGGTAAGATTACGGAGATATACAGTGAGGCAGGAGGTGACACTCTGCGGCTTGATTTCTACAAAGCGCAGTCCGACACACCCACGCCTGTCATGATATTCGCTTTCGGCGGAGGTTTTAAGGGCGGACAGCGTGATTATGAATCGTTCATGCCGATGTTTGACTATATGACGCGCAACGGTGTGTCGGTCGTTTCGATCGACTACCGCACGCTCCTTAAAAATGTCCCACCGACGGAGATGATGTCGGCTGAGGGCTTCAAGTCGCATCTGGTGGCGGCGATTGACACAGCGGCATCTGATTTCCTTAAAGCCACGGCCTATGTAGATGCCAAAGCTGCCTCATGGAATATCGATGTAAAGCAGATATTTGCCTGCGGGTCGAGTGCCGGAGCCATCACGGTGTTGCAAGCTGTGTATATGCTTTGTAATGATGATGGACTGCCTGCCCGATATGGTCTCGCAGCTCCGTTTGACTATGCTGGAGTCATATCCATGGCTGGTGCTATATGTGCTGACGGAGAGCCGCGGTGGGCGAGGACTCCGTGTCCGCTCCTGCTGTTTCATGGCGATGCTGATGCTATAGTCCCCTTTGACAGGGCTGTCCTCGGTGGCTTCGGTCTTTATGGCTCCAAGTCGATAAGCGACGGGCTTGCCAAGGAGGGAGTGCCACACCGTTTCCACCGTGTCAATGGTGCGTCTCATGAGATTTCAGGTATACCCATGTCGGAGGATTGCGGTGAAATACTTGATTTTATAATGTCGGTGTGCAGATATAAGGAGGACCGTATCTTCAATACCACCGAATATCGTCCCGGTATGACGGACTATAAGACCGACTTTACCATCATAGACTATATAAAAGCCAATCTGTGATTTAAATTGAGCATGAAAATATGGGGGTGTTTTGAAAAGTGACAAAAAGAGCGTATATTTGTCATCGTTTTTACGGCTTTGCGCCGTCACCAAGGTAGCTCGAATGGTGGAATGGTAGACACGAGGGACTTAAAATCCCTTGACCATTGCGGTTGTGCGGGTTCGAGTCCCGCTTCGAGCACTCAGGCATTATTTCTTTTCAAGATCCCGGATTTGCCAAGGCATATCTCCGGGATTCTTGTTTTGGCTTAATATCGCTTCTAATGGCTGTAGCATCGAAAAAATCGTCGCAGATGGATATGCTCCACGGACCTCTGTGGGGCAAGATCTTCATGTTTACGGTGCCGCTGATTGCGAGCGGTATCTTGCAGCAGTCGTTTAATGCGGTGGATGTGGCTATGGTGGGACGCTATTCTACCAGCCAAGCCATAGCTGCGGTGGGCAGCAACGGTCCTATCATCAGCATACTGGTCAATCTGTTTCTCGGCATAGCTGTCGGAGCCAATGTGGTCATCGCCAACTATCTCGGTCAGCGTGACCACAATGCTGTCAGACGGTCTATTTCCACTGTAGCCGTCATCGCGATACTCTCAGGGTTGCTGCTGCTCGGGCTGGGCGTGTGTCTGGCGCGTCCGATATTAGAGGCGATGAGTGCTCCGCCTGATGTGATAGATCTCGCCACTACATATCTGCGCATCTATTTCTGTGGCATGCCGTTTGCCATGATATACAACTTCGGCTCGGCGATTATGAGGAGTGTCGGCGATACGAAGCTGCCGTTTTATTCGCTGCTTGTTGCCACCGTGTGTAATTTCATGCTTGACTGGGTGTTTGTGGCTGTATGTGACTTCGGTGTGGACGGAGTGGCGTGGGCTACGGTGATTTCCAATGGTGTCAATGCTGCCATCATAGTATATTTCCTTACCCGTGAGCCTGAACCTGTGACGTTGCATCTCGGACGCTGGACGCTCCACGGGTCGGATTTCAGGAAGATGCTCCAGATAGGCATCCCGGCTGGTCTGCAAGGCATGGTGTTCTCGATATCCAATATCTTCATCCAGTCAGCCATCAACAAGTTCGGCTCGGATGCGATAGCCGGAAGTGCCGCGGCTCTGACCTATGAGGTGTATTGCTATTACATCATAGCCGGATTCTGCGCCGCCACCATAGCGTTCACCGGGCAGAATTACGGAGCCGGAAATCTCGATCGATGCCGCAAGGTGGTGAGTATATGTATGACCTACAGCGTGGTGCTGTGCGGACTCGCCAACGTGCTGATCACATGGCAGGGCACGGCATGCCTCGGCGTGTTCACGACCGACCCCGAAGTGGTCAGATACGGACTGATGCGCTTCCACACAGTGCTTATAGTGCAGTGTCTTGCCAGCAGCTACGAGGTGTCAGGTTCATATATGCGAGCCTTGGGTTACTCGATGACTCCGATGATACTGACCATTTTCGGCACGTGTGTGTTGCGCCTACTGTGGATATATACATACGCCGCCAAGCATCCATCATTTGAGACGCTGATGGGTATCTATCCAATTACATGGGTGATTACAGGCATCATGGTCATCACAGCCGCCCTGATAGTGCAGCGCAAGGCTTTCAGGAAGTTGCAGCCTGTCAGTTGAGCGACGGATTTTTGGGGTGGAGCAGCCACTGGCGATACTCCTTGCCAAGGAGGCGTACAGTCTTGTGCCAGTAGGCATCCTCGCTACCGGTCAAGGCTTCCTCAGCCGAGAGAACTGACGGGCTGACAGCCCAGACATTTTCCATGCACTCCTTTTCGAGCTGTTTGGGTTCCCAGCCGCTGTAACCTATGAAAAAGCGGAGCCGCCCCTCCAAAGGGTAGCCTGAATTGACGTAGTCAGTGATAGTGACGAAATCACGGCCTATATACAGCCCTTCGTTTATCTCGATGTCGTCAGGAAACAGATGACCAAGGGCATGGATGAAATACAGGCGGTCAGATGCCACAGGACCGCCGCAAAATATGGGCACTGGATCTTCGCGCGTGATTGAGGGCAAGACATGCTGGAGCTTGGTGCCTGCGATAACATTGTTCATGACCACGCCCATGGCCCCGTCCTCGCGTGAATAGTCCATAAGAGAGATTACGGAGTGGTTGAAGTAGCCTTCACGCAAAAACGGCTCTGCGACAAGGATGTTGCCCGGGAAGATGTCGCGGTGCACCACCTTTATGTCAAATAAGCCGTGGCTGTCAATCCTTTTCATCGTGTGTGTCAGCAGCTATCATGTTAAGAAATTCATCCTCATTGATCACTTGCACTCCGAGCGAATGTGCCTTCTCCAATTTGGCAGGACCCATGTTGTCACCGGCTAGGATGAAGGATGTCTTTTTAGATACGGAACCGGCATTTTTGCCGCCATGGCGTTCAATCATCTCCTTGTACTCGTCACGCGAGTGCTTGTTGAATGTGCCGGAGATGACGATGGTTTTGCCAGCGAGCTGGTCGCCTGACGAGAGACCTTCCTGCTCGATGACCGACATCTGCAATCCAGCCTTGCGGAGACGCTCCACGTTGTCACGGTTGTCCTGCTGGCTGAAATAGTCGATGACGCTGGCGGCGATGCGTGGACCTACATCCTCTATGGCTGTCAGTTGCTCTGCCGAAAGCGACATCAGGGTATCGATATTCTTGACGCTCTTGGCAAGTCGTTTTGACACAGTTTCACCACAGAAGGGTATAGACAACGCATATACCACGCGCTCAAAGGGGACATTGACAGTGGCACGGATTCCATCAATGATGCGCTCTGCGCTGCGGCGCCCCGTGTGTTCAAGCTCCATCAGCTGTTCGGGGGTGAGGTCATAGAGGTCAGCCGGGACTCTGACCAGTCCGGCATTGTAGAGCATCTCGACAGTCTCCTCACCGATGCCGTCGATGTCCATCATGCGGCGACCGGCAAAGTGTTCGATGCGTCCCATCAGTTGTGGAGGGCAGCCCCAGCGGTTGGGGCACATCCAGGCTGCTTCGCCCTCCTCGCGTATGAGGGGAGTGCCACATGCCGGGCAGTGTGTGACAAATTCCACAGGTTTGGCTTCTGGTTTGCGTCCGTTTTCATCAACCCCTGTTATCTTAGGTATGATTTCGCCACCTTTCTCCACATAGAGCATGTCATGCTCATGTATGTCAAGAGTGCGTATGATGTCCTCGTTGTGGAGCGAAGCCCGCTTCACTATCGTGCCAGACAGGAGCACCGGGTCAAGATTAGCCACAGGAGTGACTATGCCCATGCGTCCGACCTCAAATGATATGAAGCGGAGCTCTGTCAGGGCGCGTTCGGCTTGGAACTTGTATGCGATAGCCCAACGTGGAGACTTGGAGCGGTAGCCGAGGTTGAGCTGCTGACGCAGGGAGTTGACTTTGAACACCAGCCCGTCAGTTGCCACAGGCAGCTCTTTGCGGGCTGTGTCCCAGTGCTGTATGAAAGCGTCTACCTCCTCGGTGGTCTCCAACGGCTTCATGATGTCGCTGACCTTGAATCCCCACTGTCGCGCTGCCATGATGTTGTCATAATGGTTGTCATAGGGAAGGTCTTCGGAGAGGATGTAGTAGAAATAAGCATCCAGTCCGCGACGTGCCACTTCGGCAGAGTTTTGCAGCTTTAGGGTGCCCGATGCCGCATTGCGCGGGTTGGCAAACAGAGGCTCTTCGTTAAACTCTCGCTCGGCGTTCAGGCGGTCAAACTCTTTCCATGGGAGCAGTATTTCGCCACGTATCTCGAATCGCTGCGGCCATCCGCTGCCACGGAGCTGTAGGGGTATGCTGCGGATGGTGCGGACATTGTCGGTCACTACATCGCCCTTCTCTCCGTCACCGCGTGTCACGGCTCTTACCAGCTTGCCGTCTTCGTAGATGAGCGATATGGATGTGCCGTCATATTTCATCTCTCCGACTATGGTGACTTTCTCTCCGTTGAGGTCACGCTGGGCGCGGTTGACGAAGTCATCCACCTCTTCCACAGTGTAGGTGTTGCTCAGAGAGAGCATCGGATAGATGTGGGCAGCTTGGGTGAAACCCTTGGTTATGTCGCTGCCTACACGCCGTGTAGGGCTGTTGGGATCATCAAACTGCGGAAATTCCTGCTCAAGCCGCTCAAGGTCCTTGAGCTTTTGGTCAAAGCCGTAGTCAGAGATGGTCGGACTGTTGAGCACGTAATAATTATGGTTGTGCTCGTTGAGTTCGTCACGTAGAGCTGAAATCTGTGTAAGTGCCTCTTCGGGGGTCATTTGCGTGATATTTTGCCGTCGTTGGTGATTGTCAGGGGTGAAGTAGGGAAGTCTTCGCGTGAAAGTCGTGCCATGTGTGCGGCTACTGTGTTGGTGGTGTCTTTGCGCGGACCGATGCCTCGTTGTTGTATGAACGAATGTATCTGTCCGTTTACAAACTTGCCGTCGCCATCGGTCTTGACTGTCACGACAGGGGCATATCCGTTGATGCCTTTAAGATTAACACGGTAGGGGGTGGCAAAGTTGCCCAAAGAGTATATGATCAGACGGTCGTTGTAGAGTTCAAGTCCGCGTGTGACGTGCGGACCGTGACCATATACCACGTCAGCTCCAGCATCGACTGCCCGGTGGGTAAACTTCCGCAGATCGCCCCGTTCCTCACCGAAGCACTGTTCCATCCCGGCGGGCACATGTGAGAATTTAGCACCTTCACCGCCGCCGTGAAATGACACCACCACGATGTCAGTCTGTTGTTTTAGAGCTTTGATGACGCGGTCTACTTCCTCCATGTCGAGGATGCTGAGTGTGCCTTTGTTGTGACCGAATGCGGCAAATCCGATTTTCTTGCCGTTGCGCTCGATAATCGCTGTCTCACAGCGGTCACGCAGTCCGGCAAACGCTATGCCTGCCTGGCGCAGGGCGTTTTCGGAGGAGCGGACGCCCTCGGGACCGAAGTCGTTGATGTGGTTGTTGGCTATCGACATGAAGTCGATGCCGGCATTGACGAGATTGGAAGTGTAGGAGGTAGGGGTGCGGAAAGCGTAGCAGAGTTTCGGATCGCCGCACCGCTTGACTGTGCCGCCGCGGTCGAGCAGAGTGCCTTCGTTGTTTGCCGCAGCTATATCGGCTTGCGACAGTATTTCGGTGACATCCTTAAACAGGTCCTTGCCATCGTTTGACGGCAGATATGAAACCCCGTCTTCGGGAAATGTCGTGCCCTGCATTATATCGCCGGCAAAAGCAAATGTGATGCCCTTGTCTGACTGCGCAGCGGCAGGGGTGGCGCAGCAGCAAGCAGCTGCCACGAGTGCTGAGAAGAGTAATCGCAGTTTTTTGAATGATGGGGTGATATTTATCATATCTGTAGTCTTATAATAAATATCCCCGGCCCAATGGTTGTATCGAGCCGGGGAATACAATTATTCCGATGACGGATTATTTCTTGAAATAACGGTCAAAGAGACCCTTGAATCCGCGGCCGTGACGAGCTTCGTCCTTTGCCATCTCATGTACGGTGTCATGAATGGCATCGAGGTTGAGCTCTTTGGCGCGGCGCGCGATGCGCATCTTGTCCTCGCATGCGCCTGACTCGGCGTTCATACGCTTCTCGAGGTTGGTCTTGGTGTCCCATACCACGTCACCGAGGAGTTCGGCAAACTTGGATGCGTGTTCTGCCTCTTCCCATGCGTAGCGCTTGAAAGCCTCAGCGATTTCGGGATAGCCTTCGCGGTCAGCCTGGCGTGACATGGCGAGATACATGCCTACTTCAGTGCATTCACCGTTGAAGTGGGCGTTGAGGTCGGCAATCATTTCGTCGTCGCAGCCTTTGGCTACACCGATCTCATGCTCGGTCACAAAGTTGAGGGTATCCTCTACGAGTTCTTTGAACTTGCTTGCAGGTACTTTGCACTGGGGGCAGCGTTCGGGTGCTTCATCACCTTCGTGTACATATCCGCAAACAGTGCATATCCATTTCTTTTTCATAAAGATAACAATTGGGGTTTTATTAATTGATTATAATCATTTCAGCTTGCAATTGCAGATGCCGCAGCATCACGATGCAATTGTTTTTACTTCATATGCAAAAGTAGCTTTTTCGCGTGATTATTGCAATATCATCAATTCTAATATTCCATAACAGACCCTTAATTATTGCAAATGCTTGATGCGGGTTGTTAAATACTTTGTAACACACCAAGCGGAGGCTGCGGCACAATGGTGCTGCGGTCTCCGCTATAGGTGTGTAGTAGAGCTTGAGGATAGGTTATTTCACAATTTCCACCCTCGCGCTTGCGAATACGTTGATGTCAAGCTTGTTGGCAATCATCTTGATGGCTTTGGCTGCTTTGACTGATACGCCGGCATCGTTAAGCATTGGCGAAACGGCGGCTATACCGAAAGCTCCTGGCATCACTGCTACCATAGCACCGCTACGGCTGCTTTTGGCAGGAATGCCGGCTCCCATAAGCCATGGCTTTGACATCTTGTGGGGTCCCTTGGCTGCCATGAGTGCTACTATGTTCTGGGCGAATTTGCCGTCAAATACTACCTGTCCGTTTGACGGGTTCACACCGTCAGAGGCTATCGTGGCACCCATTGTGGCAAGCTGGAGGGCTGATGCTTTCATAGAGATAGCTTTGATATACGAGTCTATGGCTATCGGAGCATCGTCATAGAGATAGAAGTCGCTTGCTGCCATGACGTCTTCGACCTTGGAGTCTATTGCCTGTTTTTTGAATGCCTCGTAGAGCTTGTCGTCAAGTTCTGGGGCACTACCCATCAGATTGTTCATGCGGTCAGATAGAATATCCCATTTGCCGTCGGCATCTCCGGTGGGCTGCATGGCGCTTATGGCACGTATGCCGCGGGCACTGAAAGGTATTTCGGGTTTCTTATCTTTGCCTTTGCATGCACAGGGGCATTGACCTGATTTCTGGATTATCTCGTCGGGTGTCATCTGGCTGAGCAGACATGTGGCAATGGGGACTTTGGCGATGGAGCCGAGAGCTGCCTTGCAGTCGGTTGTGCCTGCAGTGATTACTGAGCCGTCGGTCAGCACTACAGCTATGCCGAAGCATCCGCCGGTGCATTCACAGCTATAAGTGGTGTCGGGAGTTCCCTCATTGTCGTTCTTTAATTGCTCATAGGCTTCGTTGACTGCTGCTTTGAGGTCATCGAACTTGATTTTACGTGTCATAAGTGTTTATATACTTAAATTTTTTGTTGGTTGAAATGATATTATTCGCAATCCTTGTATTCATGATACATAAGATAAACATAGCACTCTTGCATGTGGTTCAGACGGCTTTATTATATGAAGTTAAAATGAGCAAAATATCCCTATGGCGTGGATGATTAAAACATTTTTTGAATTTGATGGGTTTATTTATCATAATAGTAAGGCATGTTGCTTTATATGCATATTTTTATATCACAAATGAATCGTTACGCTGTCCGACTGTGTCTGACTGTCATGCTTCTGCTGCCTCCGTTTCTGGCATCATATGCCGGGGAGGGGAGAGGGGTGATAAGAAATCTTAACGACACTCTGCCTTCGCGCTGGGTTTATAATGAGCATTTTGACCAGACTATACCCACCGATGACGGATGGTGGAAGAAGTTCAATGATCCCTTGCTGGACTCGCTTATTGCCATGGGTGTCAATAACAACTACAATGTGCTGATGGCTGCGCGCCGCATGGAGATGGCGCGCCTAACGATGCTTGAGGCTCGTTCGGCATATTTCCCTTCCTTTAATCTTGATGCCGGATGGACCAAGGCGCGCAACTCAGGAGCGATATCATCTCCAGTCATGCCGGCTACAAATGAAAGTTACTTTTCGCTCGGGATAGACATGAGCTGGCAGATAGATCTGTTTGGCAAGATCACAAGCGGAGTCAAAGCCAAGAAAGCCTCGTGGGAGGCTTCAAGGGCTGAATATGCCGGAGCGATGGTGAGCCTATGCGGCGACATAGCCAATGCTTATTTCCAGCTCAGGGTGCTGCAAGCCGAAGAAGCGGTTGCCAACGAGCATCTGCTGTCGCAGGAGAAGGTGGTGAAAATCACCGAGGCACGCTTTGAGTGCGGACTCGCTTCCATGCTCGATGTCAGCCAGGCGCGCACGGTGTATCATTCGACCAAAGCGACGCTTCCGGCATTGACTGCAGGCATCAATACTTCGCTCAATGCGATAGCGGTGCTTCTTGCCGTCACTCCTGACTATGCACGTGATCTGCTTTGCAAGCCACGTCCGCTTCCTTCATATCTCCAGATGGTGGCTACGGGTATACCTATGGATCTGCTGCGCCGCCGTCCTGACATCGTTTCGGCTGAAAAGGAGCTGGCTGCATATGCTGCCGAATTGGGTATAGCGAAGAAGGATTTTCTACCCACTCTGACCCTTAACGGCTCGATAGGTACTTCCGCGCATAAGATAGGGGATATGTTCAGCAAGGATTCGTTTACATATTCCATCGCCCCCACACTTTCATGGACTATTTTTGACGGACTGGAAAGAAAGTACAATGTGGCGATGGCTCGCGAGAACATGCAGCTCGGCATCGATAACTATAATCTCACGGTGCTTAACGCTCTTCAGGAAGTTGATAACGCCATGGTCAATTATGTACAGACCATCACCCAGATAGGCGAACTAAATATGGTGGTCGAAGAGAGCCAGCGTTCACTCGACCTGTCACTTGACCTTTATAAGAAGGGGCTGTCCTCATTTACCAACGTGGTAGATGCCCAGCTCAATTATCTCACTTACACCAACAGTGTCATAGTGGCGCAGGGCAATGCTCTCAAAGATCTGGTCAACATCTATGAGGCTCTCGGCGGCGGCTGGGAGATCAATTTCTAAATAACAGCATTATTCACCAAACAGATATAAAACGATGAAAATCTATCAGGCATATAGCTGTTCACTTATATTTATGACAGCCGTGGCGATGATTATGTCATCATGCCACAAGAAGTCATCGGCTGATGGAGATGCCGAGTTACCGGTGGCTGTCGCCATGCCGGAGGTCGACACTGTAACGTTGACCAAGTCATATCCGGGTTATTTACAGGCTCAGGCTGTGGTACAGTTGGTTGCGAGGGTAAACGGTTATCTACGAACCAAGGATTACGCCTCGGGACAGTTTGTCAACAAAGGACAGGTGCTTTTCACCATCGAGGACACCCAGTATCGCGATGCGTTGGCTCAGGCTGAAGCCCAGCTTGCCACCGCGCGTTCCACATATGAGTATAATAAGAACAATTATGAGGCGATGAAAAAGGCTCTCGAAAGCGATGCCGTGGCTCGTATATCTGTGATACAGGCGGAGAGTGAGATGAAAAATTCGCTCGCTGCCATACACAATGCCGAGGCTGCCGTACAGAGTGCGCGTACCAACCTCGGTTACTGCACCGTCAGAGCCCCGTTCAACGGACATGTAACCGCTTCCGGTCCTGATCCAGGCGCGTATCTTGCCGGTGCGGGAAGCCCTGTCACTCTTGCCACGATATATGACGACAGCAAACTGAGTGCGGTGTTCAACATCGAGGACACGCAGTTCATGCGCATGATGGACAACAAAGGCAGCCGTCAGGAACTTGACTATGCACGCATCCCTGTAACATTTGAGGACACGCTGCCCCACCGCTATTATGCAGACCTGTCATATATTTCTCCCGAGATTGACAAGTCAACAGGGACATTACAGCTGAAAGCGCAACTTGACAATGCCTACGGCGAACTCAAGGACGGCATGTATGCCAACATAGTTCTTCCCTACGCCAAGCTGCCGAATGCCATCCTCGTCAAAGACGCATCTATAAGCACTGATCAGGCAGGCAAATACGTCTATGTGGTCAATGACAGCAATAAAGTGATATATACTCCTATCAAGATAGGAGAACTCGTGCGTGACTCGATGAGAGTCGTGACATCCGGGCTTACTCCGCAGTCAAGATATGTGACGCAGGCGCTTCTTAAGGTCCGTGACGGGATGACAGTTAAACCTATCCAGCAGAAGTAGAGACGATGTTTTCAAAATTCTTTATCGAAAGGCCTATTTTTGCCACGGTCATAGCCATACTTATGGTGCTCGTGGGGCTGCTGACCGTCAAGTCGCTACCCGTGGCACAATTCCCTGACATCACACCGCCAACGGTGATGGTCAGTGCGACATATCCGGGTGCAGATGCCAAGACTGTGGCTGAAACCGTAGGCGTGCCCATAGAGGAGCAGGTCAACGGTGTGGAAAACATGATGTACATGAGTTCCACCTCGTCAAGTGACGGCTCTTATATGCTCACCATCACTTTTGAAGTGGGCACGGATATTGACATGGCGACCGTCAAGGTGCAGAACCGGGTTTCGCTGGCAGAACCTCAATTGCCCGGATCGGTGCAACAGCAGGGCGTGGATGTCATGTCTCGCTCCTCTGACCAGATACTTTTCATCGCCATAGAGGGAGATTCCATACATAATTACGATGGTCTGTATCTGACTAATTATGCCCAGCTTAACATAGTTGACGAGCTTGCGCGAGTCGACGGTGTGGGTGAGGTCAGCGCATTCGGCGCAGGTGATTACAGTATGCGTATATGGCTTGATCCTGACAAGATGCGTATCCGCGAGGTGACCGCCGATGAGGTGCGTCAGGCAATCGAGGCGCAGAACCTTGATGTATCAGCCGGTGCTGTCGGTGCGCCTCCTATCCACGGCGATGCGGCTTTCCAGTACACGCTGACGAGTCGCGGACGCTTGGTGACTCCGGAGGAGTTCGGCAACATCATCATCCGTAACAGTCCTGACGGAGGGCTGCTACGTCTAAGTGACATCGCTACTGTGGATCTCGGTAGCCAGAGCTACAGCACCACCTCTACTGTCAACTCCCGTCAGGCTGGTCTGCTCGGTGTGGCTCAGCTTCCTGGGGCTAACGCCTTGAAGGTGGCAAATGACTGTCTGGACCGACTGGATGAGCTGGCTGAGTATTTCCCTCCCGGTGTGCATTACCGTGTGATTCTCAACACTACTAATTTTGTGACCGAGTCGATAGATGAATTAGTGGTGACATTTGTCGAGACCACACTGATTGTTATGCTCGTAATACTCATCTTCCTGCAAAACTGGCGCACGGTCATCATACCGATGCTGACTATACCGGTGTCGTTGATTGCCACGTTTGCGGTGATGAAGCTGATGGGATTCACGCTCAACACGCTTACGCTTTTCGGTCTTGTGCTTGCCATTGCCATAGTGGTGGATGATGCCATAGTGGTTGTGGAGGACTGCGCCCGTATAGTCGATGAGGGGAAGCTGTCGGTCAAGCAGGCTACCGAGAAGGCGATGAACGAGCTTACTGGTCCTATAGTCGGCGAGGTGCTGGTGCTGCTGTCGGTGTTTATCCCTACGGCGTTTATATCGGGTATTACGGGGCAGCTTTACAAACAGTTTGCCTTGACCATCGCCGTCTCTACTGCTTTTTCGGGTTTCAATGCTCTGACGTTTACGCCAGCGATGTGTGCTTTGTTCCTTAAGCCGCGTAAACCGGCTACTTTCTGCGTGTACCGCTGGTTTAACAAGGGTTATGGCAAGGTATGGCAGGGATATACCAATATAGTAGGCAGCCTGTTGCGTAAACCGGCGATGGCAATAGGACTTTATCTGGTGCTTTGTTTCCTCGCTTTCTGGGGTTTCCTCAAGTGGCCGACAAGCTATGTGCCGAGCGAGGACATGGGTTATTTTCTGACCTCGGTGCAACTGCCTACCGGAGCATCGCTCGACCGCACGGAGAAGGTCATGGATCAGATTTCCTCGGAGATGCAGAAACTTGACGGTGTCAAAGATGTCATGGCTATCTCGGGCATGTCGATGATGGGCGGCGGCAACGGCAGCAACTCAGGATCAATATTCGTGGTGCTTGAACCATGGAAAGACCGCAAGGGCAAGGCGTTGAGTGTCGACGGCATCATCAAGAAGGTGTCGGAAATCACGGCTACGCTTCAGGAGCCGGTGGTGTTTGCCGTCAATCCTCCGGCTATTCCAGGTCTGGGTCTGACCTCAGGCTTGCAGATGCAGCTCCTTGACATACAAAACCGTGGCACCGAGGCATTGAAAAATGCCATTGACAAGCTGACTCTTGCAGTCCACGATGACCCTCGCATAGAGCAGCTCAACTCCTTCTATCAGGGAGGAGTGCCGCAATATACTCTCAATATCAATCGTGACAAGGTAGAGATGCAAGGGCTGTCGCTCTCGCAGGTATTCTCGGCTCTGTCGGCATTTATGGGCGGCAGTTACGTCAATGATTTTGTGGAATTCGGACGCGTCTATCAGGTCAATATCGCCGGACAGCCGTCAGCAACGGGAAACATCAATGACGTGCTAAAACTAAGCGTCCGTAACGGCAATGGCGAGATGGTACCGTTCTCCTCGTTCACATCCATTGAACCGTCGATGGGCGCGCCCTCGGTTGACCGATACAACATGTACACTACTGCATCCGTGACGGCTATCCCTGCCCATGGCGTGAGTTCGAAGGAGGGAATCGACCTGATGGAGCAGCTTGTCAAAGAACAGCTCGGCAATGATTACTCCTATGCATGGACAGGTGAGGCATATCAGGAGACACAGTCAGGCACTACCATCACGATGGTGTTGTTGTTTGCGGTAATTATCACCATACTTGTGCTCGCTGCCCAATATGAGAGCTGGACGGATCCCGTGGCAGTGGTGATATCCATGCCTACCGCCATCCTCGGCACAGTGCTCGGGTGTATCTTCATGTCGCAGAGCATATCTATCTATACTCAGATCGGTATCATATTGCTTTTGGGACTTTCTGCTAAAAACGCCATTCTTATCGTGGAGTATGCCATTGACTATCGCAAGGCTGGACTTGACATACGCAAAGCCGCCATGGACGCAGGTCGTGTCCGCTTCCGTCCGATCATGATGACCGCACTGGCTTTCGTATTTGGTGTCATGCCCATGCTCTTTGCTACAGGTGCAGGTGCAGCGAGCCGCTTGTCCTTAGGTACCGCCGTAGTCTTCGGTATGGCAGTCAATGCCATCGTCGGCACCCTCTTCGTCCCCAACTTCTGGGAACTCCTCGAGCGTTTCCGCGAAAAACACCTCTCGCGCCTCTTCCCCTCTGACGATCCCCCCAAGCC